>Ga0180221_1000165_pt1 | contig 86474 bp, 81 predicted proteins | sample eDN5th37CKraftMG_FD_151339 | JGI IMG/M metagenome (GOLD analysis project Ga0180221, IMG submission 151339) | Enriched Miracle-Growth compost microbial communities from Emeryville, California, USA - eDNA 5th pass 37_C Kraft MG (version 2) (version 2) ... | reverse complement strand
TTTGTAGAGGACGATTGCACCGCCCATCAATTTTACGGTGTCTTGCTGATGCCCCATGCTTGCCACCCTATGCGTGTAAAGGTGACTAAGTCGTAAGCTCGCGGGACTGTTAACGCGATCAAAACATGAACAACGTGTAATCGCGCGTGTTAAATGCGTGCGTCAGGCTAACTCGCGGCAACGCATTTCTGGGGCAAACGTGTAAACCACGTGTAACGAAAAAGGGGGCCATTTCTGACCCCCTTTTCCTTGATTTCCAACTGGTTAAGCCCAGCTTCCAGATTAGCGCTTCGCTAAACCGGGCCTCAAAATTCCAACGTTTTTTCATAACGTTAAAGCGATCAAGAATTTAGCGTGTAAGAAACGTGTAAAGGCGCATCTAGCTTGCCGCTGCGCTGGCCTCCAAACGTAAAACTGGCAAGCAAATCCGTTCAATCGTCGCCACAGCAGCTTCCATCGCCTCCGTTACCTCGTTGACCTCGCCTTCTGGTGGTTTGATCGCATACATTCCACGACGAAGCTTCTTCGTAAATTCAGCGTCTGTGCCACCTTCGTCGTCAATGTAGCTGTCAACATCAACCTGCACGATCCAAAATTGATGGTTCAGCTTCTCAATCGCCTGTTCAAGTTCCTCGCTGAATAGCGCTCGTGCCATTGGAAGACACTGGTCAAGCGCCTCGCGCTCATCCTTTGTGCGATTGATCCTGTTGTAGAAAGCTTGAGCAGTTACCAGACGCTTTTGCCGCGCTTCCGTTTGCGCTCCCCAGCCATCCTTTTCCTTCATCTGCTCCTCAGCAGCGTGCAATTCGTGCCCCCACATCATTACGCCACGCACATACCCCAGCGCACGACGCCCCTTGTATGCTGCTGTCAGAATTCGCTCAGCTTGGTCTAGCTTGCGCTCCACAAGCTTTTGCCTACGCCACGTATCAAACGTGTTGGCACCTTTGATTGCAGCCCATACGACAGCACCTACACCGCCAAGAGTGCCAATGCCTTGCAGCATCGTTCCCGTCGCTGCCCAGTCAATTGAAGCACTACAAATCGCTAGCCCCATCACCATCCCCTGCCCCACATATGCCGCCAGAACGCATAGCCTTAGCTGCGCCTGAATAAATACGATATGCGATTATATGAATTCCAAACCCACAAGCCGCGCAAGCCCAAGAAGCCACGCAAGCCGCTGACACCTGAACAATCTCTCGTCGCTGCCAAAAAACGACAAATAGATGTTGCCAAGCAAGCTCTACAAAGCGTCAAGGATCACCAGAAACAGCGCAAAAATCTGGAACGCGCCCGCAAAGCCTCCTACGCGCCTACCGCTCAGACACGCACCACCTCATAAGTCGCTCGTTCAAATCTAGAAATTCCGCGACGTAATCCAGCAAATCTTTCACGGAAATTTCGTATCTCATATTCACTCGTTCTACGCGATTTTTGGCTCGCGTCGATCGCATATCCACCTCGCCATTCGTCATCAGTTTTATGGCTTGCATTCGCATCCGCTCACGCAATCCAACGCACTCACAATTTACAGCGACAAGCGTTTCGCGCTTCGTCGCTGCCAATTGTTTCGTCGTATGATTTTTTGCCTTCGCTAGATTAACTAGGCTAAGATCGCTTTTTTACCCCCCTTTCTGCTCAGCAGAAAAGAGAGTAAAATTACGTTCGCCCTTTCGCTGAGTTAAACTAAGGTCTTCACGCCTTTTGGAAGCATCGCTGTGTTTAGCAGCCTGGTGGTTAGTATTGACCAGTTTGCAGATGTTTTTACCGCGCTATCGCTAGCGCCCTAACGGTGCCACACAACAGACTTCCAAAATTCTGTTGTATGGGTGCAAGTTGAACAATGGAACAGTCAGAGCTTGCATCTTGAGATTGCATTTTTACGTGTGCCACTGAGCCTTGTTCCAAGACCTAGAAGATTTGCACTTCTAAATTCGTATGATTGCGTTTGTTCCTGCCGTCATACGACCAATTCGTCCTTCACGTTCGCGTGCTGCGCGCTCATCCATCTGGTCTTATTCCCAGCAAGTGTTTTCCAAAAGCAGCATATGTCGTGCAACGCTGTGCGTCTCACGAATATATTTACTCCGCTCGAAAATTAATTATCTACGTCGAAAACCCCTGCACGAAAATTATCTACATAGTAAACTGCATCACGCCTTGGCCAAACGATAAACCGTTTGACGATGACAACCAAGCTGCCGTGCAATTTCACTGATCGCCGTTCCGCTTGCCATCAATTCCTTCACACGCTCCGCGCTCACCGCCGCTTTACGTCCCTTGTAAATTCCGTTGGACTTCGCTTTTGCAATACCGTCGCGCTGTCGCTCGCGCCGCAGATCATTCTCAAACTCTGCCACAGCGCCCAAGATCGCCAGCGTCAGCTTTCCCGTGCTGCTGCTCGTGTCTATATTCTGATGCACGCATTGAAACGCAACGCCCTTGGCCGCAAGCTGGTCTAGCAACTGAAATAGATCGCTCAGCGACCGTGCAAAACGATCAAGCCTGCTCACGATAATGGTATCGCCTTCGCGCACGAAGCCCATCATCTCTATCAGCCCAGCGCGTTCGCAGTTCGTGCCCGTCGCCTTATCCTCAAAGATGCGTTCGCAACCGTGCGCTGCAAGCTCGCCCATCTGCACGTCCAGGCTCTGACCCGTTGTGCTGACACGTGCATAACCAACGATCATATTCCCTCGTCACATTTACCTCTAAGACCCAAACTGTCTGCTGTCGCAAAAGTTGGAAATCGACCTAAATGTGACATTCGCTGCACGGTTTTTCGCCGTCACGTTAGCGTTTACCCATTTACGACAACCGTTGCCGCAGTTTCGCCAAGCGTTCCTGTGCAACTTTTCCAAGTTCATCGTCTGAAACTGGATTTTCATGCCTTTCCAGTTCGTGCTCTATGATCGCAATCTTCGTATCGCGCTTGCTGCGTATGCCGCTTGCAATGCCACCGCCGCTGCCAGCCGTTACAACTCGTGGGGCATCTATTGACGATAAATCTGGAGCATTTGAAGCATCGCTACGCACCTCACGATCAAACCAACCGCTAAGTGTGCCGTCCGCTGCTACAATTTCGTCCAGCTTCTCATATAGCTGTTCAAATGCAGCTTCCGCAGTCCGTGCCAATTTGCCCGCGCCTTGTGAGTTTTTACCGCGTGAAGCTTTCGCCTTGTTCTCCAAGAAGATCGCTCGTTTAAGCGCCTTCTCATAATCACGAATTTCGTCTGGCTTGTCCTTAAGCTGCTTACGCAAATCCAACTGATCTTGCCACGCGCTTTCAAAGCTATCGTATGCGATATCTCCCAGCGCTTTACGCATTTCACGATTTGAAGCGTGCTGATTTTTGTTCAGTTGTGCCAGCAAACGACGAAGCTTCGCAATGCGTGCGTCATCCTCAGCCATCACGCAATCAACACCTTCAAACTGCGCTGCTGCTGCTTGCTGCTGCCTTGCTACCCCGCTTTGCGCGCTGCTTCGTCATATGTGGTTTGAGGTCAGCATATTTGATGCCGTATCGCTCGCACAACGCGACGACCTCCAAAATACTTTTGGCGCGCTCTGCGCTTCGTGCCGCCTCAATCTTCTTATCAAGCTCATCCTTTTGTTTAAGCAGCTCGTCCAACGTTGCCATATTATGCTCCTTTCCGTTCTGCCCCCGTAAAACCGTCAATCAATCTCAAGCTTTGGAAGTCCGCGAACGATATTCATCGTCTCCAAGCTTACCGTGATGACCCGCTGAAATAGCTTCAATGGATAAGCTGGGTCTTGCATCGTCTCGTTCGCGTAGTCGTTCGCATCGTTCACGATGCCGCTTGCCTTGTCCGTTTTCACGCACTGCCGTTCCATCACCCAATCCAGCGCGCTCTTGCCATTCACCACGTAGTCGTAAGCTTCCAACGGAATGTTGGTCATCGTGATGTTGGGATTGTAGATGACCGTCGTTTTATCCAAGTTTGGCCGTTTGCCCGCAAACCTCATCTGCTCAACGCGATAGAACGTTACGGGGTCAGCTACATTCGCTAAGCGCAGATCGCCTTCCTTGTAGGTCACAGCGTAGGGTTCAACGCTTTCGTAGTTCACGTGCAGATCGCCAAGTTTGCGCCCTGCCTCCACAAATGCCCAGAAATCCGCTTCCTGCTTAACCGTAGGAATGCGTGGTAGCTGCTTGCTCAGATTGTCCGCAAAGCGCGTGCGATATTCCTCGCTATGCAGCAAACCATAGACATAATAGAAGATGTCTTCCTTGACGATTTTCGCATGGGGATATGCAGCTTGGAAATGCTGCAAGCCGTAATCCGTTATACCATCAGTGACACCGCCGTTGGGATTTGTGGAGAATAGATCGCGCGAGCTTTTTTGGGAATTGCCATACAGCCTTAATGGAAAGCACTGGCCGTTATCCACAAACTGGATGTCAGGCAGCGTCTTAAGCATAAGCGCAGAAAACCCACTTCTTGCACCAACACCAGAAATATGGATAGCCAAATTGTCAGAACTGTCTGTAGGAAAAATCAGCTTTGTTCGCCCAGGACGATCATTCAAATCGCTACCGTAATATAAGTTTGTAGCTGTAAATGGGCGCCTCATCGCTCGTCTGATTGCTTCGTGCCTGAAAACAATTTTTATACCCTTTTCGAGCTTGGGAATTAGGCTGCTCGACCAGCTAATTTTCTTGGCATCGTAATCAATAGAATCCTTTGCCGCACGCGCACCGCTGCGTAAAAATCGATCAACTTCTTCGTTATAGAAGTCGATCATTGATTTGATATTATTTTCTAATCGGAGCGCAGAAAAGTTAAAACACCAAGCGTCCCTGCTCGTCAAAACGCCTTGCGAGAAATTTTCAAAGACAACTTTTCTCTCGTTGCCTGATTTATCGCCAATCAGCGTGTGCTTATCAAATGAAAGTTCGCGTTGCGCCAGCCAGTCTCCGTGCTTGTCCACGCTTAGCTCGCGCCAACCATTGAAAGCGTCAACGCCACTTATGCTTTTGTGGGTTTTGAGCCGCTGTCGCTTCTCTTGAGATCCTAAATCATCTCCAATGTCGTAATATTTTATTATTCCGCGCTCAACGTTTTTTGGATTTTTCACCAAAATAGATATTGAAATGCCTGTCATAGAGCCGCTGTCAAAGATGTTTCCACCCTCTTTGGCCAAACCCTTGCTCAACATATTCTTTCTAATATCGCCACGTAGGTTTATAACGTAGATATTAGAATATTCTTCAGTTAAGCACTTCCGCATTCCATCTGCGAATGATCTTTCAATCCACGCATTACCCGTGACGTAAGCTACGATGCCGCTTTCGCCAATGCGCTCTCCAGCCCATTTTATTGCCCTGATATAACTATCGTAGAGGCCCTTTTGCAGATTTGCTTCTGATCTGGCGGCATACGACAATTTTATTTTTTGATCTAAGCTGGGATACGCAACGTTCTTTGCGTTGTCATTCTCACTTTTTTGGCCAGAGCTATACGGCGGGTTTCCCATTATTACTCGTATGTCCAACGCCTTCTGTCGCGTGCGTCGTGCGCTGTTGTCCTGCATCAGCGCCGCGACCATATCCTCGCTCTCATACATCTTGAACGTGTCTGTCAGACAGATACCTTCAAACGGTTCATATGGTTTGCCTGAAAGCGTGTGATAGACCGCCTCAATGTTTATCGCCGCAATGTAGTAGGCCAACAGCACGATTTCGTTTGCGTGTATCTCTTGCCTGTATTTGCGTTCAAGCTCGTCTGCTGAAATCAGCCCGCTTTGCAGCAAGCGCGTGATGAACGTTCCCGTGCCTGTAAATGGATCGAGAATATGCACGCCTTCACTGCCAAGCGTCTGCCCAAACTCCTGCTGCAAAATATCGTTTACGGAGTGAATGATGAAATCCACCACCTCAACAGGAGTGTAAACGATGCCCAGCTTTTCCGTGAGTTTGGGAAATGCAGTTTTGAAGAATTTATCGTAGAGTTCGATGATAATCTTCTGCTTGCCCTCTGCATTATCAATTCCACTCGCACGACGCTTCACGCTGTCGTAGAAGCTTTCAAGCGATGCCGCTTCCTTCTGAATGTTTTGGGGTTCCAGCACAGCAAGCACGTTCTGCATTGCCTGTGAAACTGGATTATGTGCTGCGAAATCGTAGCCCTCAAACAGCGCGTCAAAGACTGGTTTCGTGACAAGATGCTGTGCCAGCATCTCAATCGCCTCATCCCTCGTAACGCTGCCGTTTAGATCGTCGCGGATTTCAGCCAGAAACTCCTCAAAGACAGCACGTTCGTTATCTCCCGTTTCCAACGCCGCCTTGATGCGTGCGATATGCGCTTTGGCAATGTCGCCAATATCCTTTGCCCACGTTTCCCAATATGTCCGTGAACCGCACTTCTGCACGATTTTTGCGCGTATAGCCGCTGGAAACTCATCAAGAATGAAGTTTAGCTGTTCCTCTGGCCGCGTTTGCGCGTCACGCTCGCGTTCCTCGCCATCACCCCCGTGCCCAATGCCAATGCCCTTGTTCTCGCCATTGCGCTGTGCTGGCAAATTTTCCGCAACGGCAATGACCTCAATCCTGCCGCCTGCATCGTTGCTCAATTCAAGCTTGTTGATCGTTGCATCAAAACGATCATCGTGCGCCCTAAGCGCGTTCAGGATTTGCCATACGACCCTGTAACGCTCATTGTCGTTCAGCGCTTCTTCTGGCGTTTTATCCGCTGGAATAACTACAGGAAGAATGACGTAGCCAAGCTTCTTGCCCGCTGCCCGTCGCATCACGCGCCCAACGCTCTGCACAACGTCTATCTGTGATTTTCGCGGATGCAGAAACATAATCGCATCCAATGCTGGAACGTCTACGCCCTCACTCAAGCAGCGTGCGTTGCTCAAGATTTTGCAATGATGATCATCAACATCATCGCTTAGCCAGTTCAGCAGTTCGCCACGTGTTTTCGCGTTGAACGTGCCGTCCACGTGCTGCACATCGCAGCTAACCGCATTGTCCCTGTCAGCTTCGCTCGTGCTTGCATCGTTGAATTCATCCACGACCGCGCCAAACTCGCGTGCAATCAGCTTGCTGGAACGAATGTCCTTACAAAACGCAATTGCCCGCCGCATCGCCTGAGCATCTGCACCAAAGCCGTCAGCATCGCCTTGTTTCAGCAGTGCCTTGTAGCAGCCCACAATCTTCGTCGCGTCGTCAAGCTGTAGCTCGTTGCCTGCATCTGCAAGCCTGCTCTGAACGCTTTTGCTGACGATCGCTTCGTCCATAGCCAGCACGACGACCTTGTAATCCGTCAGCAGCCCATTCTCCACTGCCCAGCTAAAGCCGCGTGTGAAGAATGTGGGGCCGTAAATGCTCTCATCGTCCATATCGCAAAGCGACACAGACGCATCTGCCGCTTTTGCCCTGGCACTGTCGCCAAAAATTCTGGGCGTAGCAGTCATATAGAGCCGCTTCGCACCCTGAACATATTGATTATCGTGGATTTTGACGAAGTTGCTCGCTTCTTCGCCGTCTATCGTCGCGCCCGTCGTCCTGTGCGCCTCGTCGCAGATGATAAGATCGAACTGTGGCAAGCCGTGCTGATGCGCCGCCGTAAGCACTGGAATGCTCTGATATGTGCTGAATACGACCGTCAGCCGTTCAGCATCTATGCTGCCCGCCTTCTGCGCCAGTTTCGCTGGTTGCGTCGTTGCTGGAAATTCCAGCTCGTGGACCTCAATCTCCGCAACATCGTCAGCGTCCTTGCGCCGCTTGCCCACCTGCGCGTCGCTGCACACCGCAAACGACCGCAATTCCGTATCCGTGTCCTTCGTCCACTCGCGCACTGTCTGCGCGATCAAAGCCAATGATGGGACGACAAACAGCACACGCTTGCCCTTGCCAGCATAATGCTCCGCGATCTTAAGCGCCGTAAACGTTTTGCCCGTGCCGCAAGCCATCAGCAGCTTGCCACGATCATGCTCAGCAAATCCGCGCTCTACTTCCTCCAGCGCTTGCCGTTGATGATCCAGCAGCGCCTTCTTAGCCTGCAATTTGACCTGTGCCGTCGCCTCAAACGCGCTCCAGTCAATCGCGCTTTCGCGTAGTGCGTCCAAGCCAACCCGCACCACTGGAATGTGCTGATCGCGTATCGTGTCCTCTGCGTTGCCGCTCCAATTGACCTCTGTTGTGTCAATGAACACCCGCCGCAAAAATGGTGGTTTCGCAGACGCAGACAGAAAGCTGTCAATGTCCTTCTTCTGTATCGTGTGTTTTGGAGAATAGAATTTGCACTGGATTGCAGCAAAGCCATCCTCGTCACGCAGCTTCGCGACAAGATCAATGCCCGTGTCGCGTCCATCTACGCCGTGCGCTTTTGCCCAATCTGCATAGTGCCACACTTCGCTGAACTGTTGGATTTGCACAGGGTCATTACGAAGATACGCTACCGCCAAGCGTTCAAAGTATGTCCCCTTTTCCCGCTCCGTCACCGCCGCATCACGATACGATGCCAACAAACGGTCTAAAGCTGACATAAAAGCTGCTCATCCTGTGTGAATTTGATGAGCAGCCTAAATGCAAAAATCGTTGCAGGCCAGTGTTAAAATGGCCCTGCACCTTGGTAAATCTAACGTTACCTGACGATCAATGAAGCCAGCATATCGCCCCTGCCAACAAGCCTGCCTGCTTGATCTCTCGTCTCGTTCGCTGCCGTATCATACCAGCCCACCAGTGCGCCCGTATGAATGTGCCCCATAATGCGCCTCCCTGATTGAACTCGCCAGCCAAGCAGCTTTCCCGTCCTGTCTCTATATTCCTGTCGCATGTCCGTTCTCCATTGTTACCGCTTTCGTCGAACGCACCACACGCAGGCAGTCAATCAGAAGTCGCAATGCGCTTCTGATTTTCAATTTTTCTGATCGACAGAATGAATGACGAAAATAGATCGTCGCTTAGTGCTAAAGATTAGAAAGGAAAATGCTGTGGCCGTGAATTGGAAGAATGCCATCAAGCCTGCTGCTCAGAGTGTGGAATTCAAGTCCGCCGCTGTGCAGATGAAGCCCGCTGAACGTATCGCAAATGGAATGGATGTTGCGCTTGCTGCCTTCAAGAATGGTGAGAACACCAAGAAGCGTCCTGCCATCGTTCAGAAAGGTAGCGAAGTTCGTTTCTGCGTTCGCTATGGCAATCGCGCCCTCACGCTCGTTGACAGCGATACGCAGTTCGTCGTTGCCGCTGACAAGTTTGACAGCGTGTATGCAGCTATCAAGGAAGCTGTGTTGAATGGTGAGTTCGATACGCAGATTGCGGAACTCGCCGCAAATGCCAAGAAGCGTGGTCAAGCTATGGCCGCTTCGCGCAAGGCGAAAGCTGCTGCAAAGCCATAATGCGTGCTGCCCGCTTGCACGAAAAATGCCCATCTAAATGATGGGTATTTTTTTGAGCGTCAGACAGCGCCAAAAACGTTACCGTGCTGCCTGGCTGCCCAAAATGTGCTGCCAGCGCTCAGACAGCACGACAGCGCATTTCACGCAGCATCCCGCCTCTTTTGCGCGTCAGCTTTCGCCATCAGCGTTTTGTATGCCTGTAAATCTTCGTCGCTCAGCAGCTTTTCCAACTGCCCAAGCCAATGCGCTGCAACAACCTCCTCTTGCGCGCTAAGTCCGCGATGCTTTGTTAATTCCACGATACGCTCTTCAGGAATGACGTGATCGTAATGCTTCTGAATTTGGAGAACTGAAGTGCCACAGTTGCGCGCAATGTCCGCGTGCAAAACGCCATTCACCAAACGATCTGTTATATGCGTATGTCGCAAGCTATATGCTGTGCGATTATTTCCATCAGGCCCTTTTAGCAATCCGCACTCTTTAAACAGATTTCGTATCGTATGTGATGCGTCCCAACCGCGCTTAAAGAGCCACTGCCTGCCTTCGTCAGTGTCGCTCTCCAATTCCCTCAATGTTTTGAGTTCGCCTAAAATTCCTTTAAGTCCACCTAAACTTATACAAAGACGTTCGCCCGTTTTCGTTTCTTTCTGCACCTGAATTAGCGCCAGACCATCATCCGTCCAGCTAATATGTTCCCATTTGCATTGCTGCACCTCGTTTGGGCGCATCCCCGTCAAACGATAAAACCAGATTAAATGTTTAACGATTTTTCGTTGCCGCCTATGCAAATTATGCTGACCTTCACGACACCAGCCTTCCATATGCTGCGTTAGCTTTTGCCATTCATCAGCCGTAAAACCGTATCGCCGCTCTCTGTTTGGGTCTGTCGCAAGCGCGTGCATTTTAATTTTGGGAATTGGTTTAATCAGGCTCCATCGTGCTGCACGATCCAGCGCTTGCCTTATTAAACCAAGCTCAATCGTCAGCGTTTTCTTTGATGGTCGTGTTACGCCTTTATCCCGTCGCCAATCAACGTAGCTTTCAGCCTTGTTGACATTGATTGCGTCCAGCAAACAGTTCGCGAAATACGGCTTTATGTAACGTTCGCCTGTCCCTTTATGCAGCTTGTAACGATGCTGAGATAGATTCTTCTCAACATACGGCAGCCATTGCCTATCCCAAAAATCGTTGAACGACGTTGATGTAATGGGAAGATCAGCAGCTACGCGCCCTTTAAGCTTCGTATAGAGGTCCATTGCAGCGCGTTCTGCAACAGCCTGATTGTCTGTTTTTAGGCTTTGTCGCGTGCGCTGTCCGTCGCCAAGTTCCAAACGACATTGCCACGATGCTTTGCGCTTAAGATCGCCGCGCTTGTAAAGCACGATTGCGCCGCCAAGCAGCTTGATTGTGTCCAGTTGATGCTGTGTCTTCTGCGCTTGCGTCATTACGTCATCCTTGCGTGTAAAGATGACTAATTCGTAAGCTGCCCGCTCATTTTCGCGATCAAAACCAGAACACGTGTAATTGCACGTGCAAAGAACGTGTTATGCGCTAACCCGTGGCAAAGCCGTTCTGCGGGTTACGTGTAAGAACGTGTAAACGAAAAAAAGGGCCGTTTCCGACCCCTTTTTCCTTAATTTCCAAGCGTTTAAGCGTAGATTCCAGCTTAGCGCTTCGAGAACTGGAAGCTGCGGCGGGCCTTGGCGCGGCCGTACTTCTTACGTTCGACGACGCGGCTGTCGCGGGTCAGGAAGCCTTCGGCCTTGACCGCGCTGCGAAGCGCCGGTTCGTACTTGCTGAGCGCCTGGGCGATACCGTGCTTCACCGCGCCGGCCTGACCCGACAGACCGCCGCCCTTGACAGTGGCGATCACGTCATACTGACCTTCGCGATCAGTGACGCCGAAGGGCTGGTTGATGACGAGACGCAGCGTGGGACGCGCGAAATAGATTTCCTGATCGCGGCCATTGACCGTGATCTTGCCGGTGCCGGGCTTCACCCATACGCGGGCGACGGCATCCTTGCGGCGGCCGGTCGCATAAGCGCGGCCGAGGCTGTCGATTTCCTGAGCGCGCAGCGGAGCGGAAGGCTGCACGGGCGCGATGGGCGTATCGTCGGCGGCAACAGCGGCGGGCGCTTCGGCAGCGGCGGGCGCGTTGGCGGTCAGCGACGCGAGGTCGGACAGGGACTGGCGGTTATCGGACATTATGCACCCACCTTGTTCTTGCGGTTGCGCGACGCGAAGTCGAGCACTTCGGGGTTCTGCGCTTCATGGGCGTGTTCGGCGCCGGCGAAGATGCGCAGGTTGCGCATCTGCTGACGGCCGAGCGGACCACGAGGGATCATGCGTTCAATCGCCTTTTCCAGGACGCGCTCAGGGAAACGGCCTTCCAGGATCTTGGCCGGCGTGGTTTCCTTGATGCCGCCGGCATAGCCGGTGTGCTTGTAATAGACCTTGTCGGTCATCTTGCGGCCGGTGAACTTCACCTTGCCGGCATTGATGATGATGACATTGTCGCCGCAATCGACGTGCGGGGTGAAGCTCGTCTTGTGCTTCCCGCGCAGGATATTCGCTACGGTCGAAGCGAGACGGCCGACGACGAGGCCTTCCGCGTCGATCAGGATCCACTTCTTTTCGACCGTTGCCGGGGTCGCCGGCTTCGTGGTCTTCATCAGCGCCTTCATGGTGCCAATCTCCAGAATGAAATAGTGAACCGAACGCTTTTTCGGGCGGTCGGAAGATGGGCGCTCATGACGGGTGGGGAGGCGGAAGTCAAGAGATTCGGCGGGATTCGCGGCGGGTAAAATAATACCTCTCGTTTTACGGAGGCACATCGCTCGCCTTTTAGTCCGACGGACAATGCTCCGCGCTGCTGGTCTGGCCAGCGATCCACCGGGCGAAGGGCGCATGGGCGGCCTCCACCGGCAGCGCGAGGATGGCGGGGACTTCATAGTCGTGGAGTTCCGCCAGCCGCGCCATCAACGCGTCGCGCTTTTCCGGCGCGGTCTTGAGCAGGACGGGGATTTCGGCCTCACGCTGGAGCGCGCCTTCCCATGCGTAGATCGACGTGCAGGGCGCCAGCATGTTGACGCAGGCGGCCAGCCGTTCCGCCACCAGTCGCCGCGCGATGCGCTCGGCGCTCTCCGCCGATCCGAACAGGGTGTAGACGATCGCGACGCCGCCGCTCATGCCCGGCGCATGCCGATGGCGTGCGCGCCCCATGCGGCGGAGGCGACCACCAGCGCGCCGACCGCCTGATGCAGCACAGCGAGCGGCAGGGCGATGCCGCTGAGGACGGTGGCGATGCCAAGGACGATCTGCGTGCCCACCGCCGCATTGATCGCAATGGACGGCCCACGCTCCCCCGCCCGCTTCGCCTTGCGCGCGAGCATGATGAGCGCCAGCGCCGCGATCCACGCCCACCAGCGATGGATGAAATGGACGAGATAGGGATCACTGGAGACCGTCGCCCACAGCGAGCCGACCCATTCGATCCCTTCCGGCACGAAATGATCGTTCATCAGCGGCCATGTGTTGGAGACATAGCCGGCATTCAGCCCGGCGGTGAACGCCCCGAACAGGAGTTGCACGAACAACAGGAACAGCGCCAGCAACGCAAAGGGCCGAAGCCGGGCCGGCCGCGCGCTGGAATAGCGGGCGAGCGCGAAAAGGTCGAGCGCGGTCCAGATCAACGCGCCCATGATGAACAGCGCGGTCAGCAGATGCACGGCAAGGCGATAATGGCTGACGTCGGTGCGGACCGACAGGCCCGACTTCACCATCCACCAGCCGATAGCGCCCTGCAATCCGCCCAGCGCGAGGAGCGCCGCCAGACGCCAGCCATAGCCCGCCGGGATCGCCCGCTTCGCCGCGAACCAGATCAGCGGCAGGGCGAACGCCACGCCGATCAGACGGCCGAGCAGCCGATGCACCCATTCCCAGAAAAAGATGAACTGGAAATCGGAGAGGCTCATCCCCTGACGGAGCTGCTGATATTCCGGGATTTTCTGATAGTCGCGGAACGCCTCCATCCACTGATCGTGGGTGAGCGGCGGGATCGCGCCGGTGATCGGTTTCCATTGGGTGATCGACAGGCCCGATTCGGTGAGGCGCGTGATGCCGCCCACCACCACCATGCAAAAGACCAGCGCCGCCACCATGAGCAGCCAGCGGGCAATGGCGGCGGGACGCGCGGCAGGCGCGGCGGAACGAAAAGCGGTCGCGGTCATGGGCCGGGTTCATGCGCCCAAGCCTCGCGGGATTCAAGGGGGAGCGCCGGGGACAAAATGCCCTATCGGAGCGTGGCGCCGCGCTTTTGCGGAAGCAGAACGGGTTTTGCCTTTTGGGATGTATGAATTTGCGGAAGGGAAGCCGAATGGCGGTTATGGGTGGTTTGCGGACGTTGCAGCGTCCCCTCTTCCGTCCGCAAATGGCCCCAAGCGGTCATCGCGCGCGGCTGTCTACGCAATCGTCCCCCTTTACGCCAGTTCGATCGCCATCGCGGTCGCTTCGCCGCCGCCGATGCAGAGGGAGGCGACGCCGCGCTTGCCGCCACGGTTTTGAAGCGCGGCGATCAGGGTGGTGAGGATGCGCGCGCCGCTCGCGCCGATGGGATGGCCGAGCGCCGTCGCGCCGCCGTTGACGTTGAGCTTTTCGGCGGGAATGGCGAGTTCCTTCGCGGCGATCATGGCGACCACGGCAAAGGCTTCGTTGACTTCGAACAGGTCGACATCCTCGACCGACCAGCCTGCTTTCTCCAGCACCTTACGCATGGCGGGGACCGGCGCGGTGGTGAATTTCGACGGCTCATGGGCGTGGGCGGCGGTGGCGACGACCTTCGCGACGATGGGCAAACCCAGCTTTTCCGCGACGCTCTGGCGCGTCATCACCAACACCGCTGCGCCGTCCGAGATGGAGGAAGCGTTGGCGGCGGTGATCGTGCCATCCTTGACGAAGGCGGGTTTGAGCGACGGAATCTTGTCGGGCTTCGCCTTGCCGGGCTGTTCGTCGGTGTCGATGATGGTGTCGCCGCCCCGGCCCTTGACCGTGACCGGCGTGATTTCCCCGGCAAAGGCCCCGCTCGCTATGGCCGCGTTGGCGCGTTCGAGCGAGCGGATGGCGTAAGCGTCCTGATCCTGCCGCGTGAATTGATAGTCACGCGCGGTTTCCTCGGCGAAGACGCCCATCGCCTTGCCGGGTTCATAGGCGTCCTCCAGCCCGTCCATCATCATCGTGTCGATGATGCGGTCATGGCCGATGCGCGCGCCGGAGCGGTGCTTGGGCAGCGCATAGGGAGCGTTGGTCATGCTTTCCATGCCGCCCGCGACGATCACATCGGCGGTCCCGGCGGCGAGCGCCTCCTGCGCCATGATCGCGGCCTGCATACCGGAGCCGCACATCTTGTTGACGGTGGTGGCCTCGACCGATTGCGGCAGGCCCGCGCCCAGCGCCGCCTGACGCGCGGGAGCCTGGCCCAGGCCGGCGGGGAGGACGCAGCCCATATAGATGCGGTCGATGGCATCGGCGGGAACGCCCGCGCGCTCGACCGCCGCCTTCACCGCCGCCGCGCCCAGTTCCGTGGCCTTGAGCGGCGACAGAGCGCCCTGGAATCCGCCCATCGGCGTGCGCGCATAACCCGCGATGACGACCGGATCGCTGCTCATGGCCATTTCCTTTCCGTGCAATAATATTACATCGTCTATCTAGGTCCAGAGCCGCCGATTGCAATGCGGAACGCGCCGCCCGCCCGTGGGTTGGAAGCGCAAGGGAGAAACATATGATACGCCATTTTTCTTTCGCCGCCCTGCCGCTCGTCCTGCTGGCCTGCTCGGCCGACAATGCGACGGGGCAGAACCGCGCCGAGGCGGCGGACAAGCCCTTCAAGACGGAGGTGATCGCCGATTTCGATGCCCCCTGGGCGATGACTTTCCTGCCCGATGGCCGCCTGCTGGTGACGGAGAAGGCAGGCGAACTGGTGCTGTTCGATCCGCGCAACAAGGATAAGGGCTGGGACGGCAAGGTCCGGGTGGGCATCGACGGCGGGCCGCGCGTGGACAGCGCGGGGCAAGGCGCGCTGATGGACGTGGTGCTGCATCCGCAGTTCAAGGACAATGGCATCGTCTATCTGAGCTGGTCGGAACAGGGCGCGGGCGGCAAGGGCGTGGCGCTGGGCATGGGCCAGCTTGTCGAGCGGCAGGTGCAATGCGTCCGCGCGCCCTGCCCTCCGCAAGCGATGCTGAACGGGTTCAAGACGATCTTCCGCGCAGCCCCCTATGTGGACGGGAACGGCCATTATTCCGGGCGCATCGCCTTTTCGCCGGACGGGAAATATCTGTTCTTCACCAATGGCGAGCGGCAGAAATTCGATCCGGCGCAAGACCCGAAGGCGACCTTGGGCAAGGTGCTGCGGCTCAATCCCGACGGCACGGCTGCGGCGGGCAATCCGCTGGCCGGCAAGGGATTTCATCCGGCGGTCTGGTCATACGGACACCGCAACCTGCTGGGGCTGGCCTTCGACAAGGACGGGCGATTGTGGGAGCAGGAAATGGGGCCGCAGGGCGGCGACGAGGTGAACCTTATCAAGCCGGGGGCGAATTATGGCTATCCCAAGGCGTCGAACGGCAGCCATTATGACGGGCGCGACATTCCCGATCACCAGCCGCATGACGGGTTCGAGGCGCCCAAGGTCTGGTGGAATCCCTCCATATCGCCCGCGGGACTGGTCTATTATTCGGGCGACCTGTTTCCGCAGTGGAAGGGGTCGCTGTTCCTGGGCGCGCTGTCGGGGCAGGCGCTGGTCCGGGTGAAGCTGGACGGCGAGAACGCCGCCAAGGCCGACCAGTGGGACATGGGCGCGCGCATCCGCGAAGTGGAGCAAGGGCCGGAAGGCGCGCTGTGGCTGCTGGAGGATGGCGGGCAGGGATCGCAGGGGCGGCTGCTCAAGCTGACGCCTGCGAAATAGCTTATCTCCGTTCGCTTCAAGCGAATGGAGGTCATTACACGAGCCGGCTCTGCTTGAGCGCCGCTTCGATGAAGCCCGCGAAGAGGGGGTGCGGGTCGAAGGGTTTGGACTTGAGTTCCGGGTGGAACTGCACGCCGACGAACCAGGGGTGATCGGGGCGCTCGACGATTTCGGGCAGCGTGCCGTCCGGCGACATGCCGGAGAAGATGAGGCCGCCCTTCTCCAGCGGCTCGCGATAGCCCGCATTGACTTCATAGCGGTGGCGGTGGCGCTCGCTGATCTCGGTCGCGCCATAGATGCCCGCGACGACGCTGTTGCCGGTAAGCCTGGCGGGATAGGCGCCCAGACGCATGGTGCCGCCCAGATCGGTGTCGGCGGTGCGCTGCTGAAGGCCCTCCTTGCTCATCCATTCGGTGATGAGGCCGACGACCGGCTCGCTGGTTTCGCCGAATTCGGTGGTGGAGGCGTTGGCGATCCCCGCCGTGTTCCGCGCGCCTTCGATGCAGGCCATCTGCATCCCCAGGCAGATGCCGAAGAAGGGCACGCCGCGTTCGCGGGCGAATTGGACGCTGGCGATCTTGCCCTCGCTGCCGCGCACGCCGAAGCCGCCGGGGACGAGGATGCCGTGCATGGGTTCGAGCCGGGCGGCGATGTCCGCGCCCTCTTCCTCGAACAGTTCGGCGTCGATCCAGCGGATGTTGACCTTCACCCGGTTGGCGAAACCGCCATGGTGAAGCGCCTCGTGCAGCGACTTGTAGGCGTCGGGCAGGCCGACATATTTGCCGACCACGCCGATGGTGACTTCGCCTTCGGGGTTCTGCTGACGGTCCATGATGTCGTGCCAGCGGTCGAGCGAAGGCTGCGGCGCGCCCTCCATCCCGAAGGCGCGGAGCACTTCGTCGTCCAGCCCTTCGGCATGATATTGGGTCGGGACCGCATAGATGCTGCTGGCGTCGAGCGCGGGGATGACCGCTTCGGGGCGGACATTGCAGAAAAGCGCGATCTTGCGCCGCTCGCTGTCGGGCAGCGGCTGTTCGCAGCGGCACAGGAGAATGTCGGGCTGGATGCCGAGCGAGGTGAGTTCGCGGACGCTGTGCTGCGTCGGCTTGGTCTTCAGCTCGCCCGCCGCCGCGATATAGGGGACCAGCGTCACATGGACGAAGATCGACTGGCCGCGGCCCAGATCGTTGTGGAGCTGGCGAATCGCTTCCATGAAGGGCAGCGATTCGATATCGCCCACCGTGCCGCCGATCTCGCACAGCACGAAGTCGAGGTCTTCGGTGTCGGCGATGGCGAACGCCTTGATCTCATCGGTGACGTGGGGAATCACCTGCACCGTCGCGCCCAGATAGTCGCCGCGCCGCTCGCGCGCGATGATCGTCTGATAGACGCGGCCCTGCGTCACATTGTCGCTCTGGCGCGCGGAAACGCCCGTGAACCGCTCATAATGGCCGAGGTCGAGGTCGGTTTCCGCCCCGTCGTCGGTCACATAGACCTCGCCATGCTGATACGGGCTCATCGTGCCCGGATCGACGTTGAGATAGGGATCGAACTTCCGGATTCGCACACGGAAACCTCGCGCTTGCAACAGGGCTGCAAGCGAAGCGGCCATCAGGCCCTTGCCAAGCGAGGAGACCACGCCGCCGGTGATGAAAATATACCGCGCCATGGGAGAGGAGGCTTAGCCTTTTACAAGCGAGTTGGGCAAGCGCGGGAATCCCCACGCACGCAAAAAAGATCAATCGATCGACGAAAAGGTCAGTTAGCGAGCGGAACCGCGCCGTTGGAGGCGCTGCCGTTGCCGACCGCACCGGCCGCGCCCGCCAGCGGATCGGCGTTGCCACCGGCCGCCGGAGCCTGCTGCGGCGTGGCGGGGGCCTGCTTCACCAGCGAGGTGTCGATGCTGCTGGGCGCGTGACGGACAGAGGCGATGACCGCCAGCGTGATCGACAGCGCGACGAAGATCGTCGCGAGGATGGTGGTCGAGCGGGTCAGGAAATCCGCCGCGCCGCGCGCCGACATGAACCCCGCCGGAGAACCGCCGACGCCCAGCCCGCCGCCTTCCGACTTCTGCATCAGGATGACGGTGACGAGGCAGGCGGCGACAATGGCCTGCACGACGAGGAGGAAGGTGAACATGCGGTTGCGTTTCTGTCCGGTGAAGGGTGCGTTGCCGCGCACATAGCGACGATAGCGCGCGGGGGCAACCGGGAGGGTTGGGTCCGGGCGATTATAGGGTTTTGCGGCGTAGCGGTTATGGGTGGGAAGCGGGCCAGCGCGAGGCTATGGATTTGCTCCCCCCTCAGCAAGCATGGCCCGAAGGTTCAGCCCGCCGCCGCGATCACGGGGGCGAATTTCGCGGCGGTGAGGCTCGCGCCGCCGACGAGGCCGCCGTCGACGTCCCCAATCGCCAGCAGTTCGGCCGCATTGTCGCCGTTCATGGAGCCGCCATAGAGGATTCGCATCCCGTCCGCCTCTGCCCCGATCTTCGTGGCGAGCGCGGCGCGCAGGGCGCGGTGCATGGCTTCGACCGCTTCCATGGTGGGGATGCGGCCGGTGCCGATGGCCCAGATCGGCTCATAGGCGATGGCGAGCCAGTCCGCCGCCGCGCCTTCCGGCAGGGAGGCCAGAAGCTGCGCGGAGACGACCGATTCCGCGCCGCCCGCGTCGCGCACGTCGAGGCTTTCACCGACGCACAGGATCACCTTGAGGCCCGCGGCCTTCGCGGCCAGCGCCTTGGCGGCGACGTCGGCGTCGGTTTCACCCTGATCCTGCCGCCGCTCGCTATGGCCCACGATGGTCCAGCCTGCGCCCGCTTCGGCCAGCATCGCGGCGGACAGGCAGCCGGTATGCGCGCCGCTGCCGTGCATATGGCAGTCCTGCGCGCCGATGAAGGCCGCGCCCTTCACGCCCTGCGCCGGGGCGATGAGCGTGGCGGGAAGGCAGAGGCCCACCTCGACGGCGGGATGCCGCGCGGCGAGCGCGCCGATGGCTTCCACTTCGCCCAATTGCGCCTTGAGGCCGTTCATCTTCCAGTTGCCGACAACCAGCTTGCGCCTGCCCATCGATCATTTCCCCTTGAATGTCTTGCTGCACGTGGCGTGCGCGATGGACGGCGCGGCGGCAATTGTCCAGCCCGCCCCGTCCCGCCAGACCTTGCCGCCGCGCCGATCCGCCCTTAAAGCGGGCCGCCTCACAGCCGCTGTTCGGAAGCCTTTATTCATGCTCACGACTTTCCGCCGTCTTATTCACTCCAAGGTCGGGGCGATCTTCGCCATCCTGTTCCTGGCTGTGATCGCCGCCGCGTTCATTCTGGGCGATGTCACCAGCGGCAAGTTCGGCACCGGCAGCATGTTGGGCAACGGCGAAACCGTCGCGAAGGCGGGCGGATCGCGACTCACCATGACGGAGTTGCAGGACAGGGTGCAGCGCGTATTCGAAAATGCGCGCCGGTCCGATCCGGGGATGCAGATCACCGACTTTTTCGCGCAGGGCGGCGCGGCGCAGATTTACGACCAGCTCGTCTCCTCGCTCACCATCAAGGAATATGCGAAGGATCAGGGCGTCCATATCAGCAAGCGGCTGGTCGACGCGCAGATCGCGCAGATCCCCGCTTTCCAGGACGCGGCGGGCAATTTCAGCCAGGACCAGTTCCGCCAGCTTCTCGTCAGCCAGCGCATCACCGAACAGATGCTGCGCGACGATATCAGCCGCGAAATCCTGGAAAGGCAGATGCTCGCCCCGCTGGGCCTGGGCGTGAAGCTGCCCGACAGCATGGTCCTGCCCTATGCCTCGCTGCTGCTGGAGGCGCGGCAGGGCACGGTCGCGGCGATCCCGGCGCAGGCGTTCCTTGAGGAGAAAGAGCCGACCGACGCGCAGCTCGATACCTTCTACAAGGCGAACGCCGCGCGCTTCACGATTCCCGAGCAGCGGCGCATCCGTTATGCCGTGATTGACACGGAACGCTTCGCGCAGGCGGCGCAACCGAGCGAGGCGGAGATCGCCGCCGCCTACAACCAGAACAAGGCCGCCTATGCCGCGAAGGAAAATCGCAGCGTGGAGCAACTTGTGCTGCCGACCGAAGCGGCGGCCAAGGCCATTGCCGATCAGGTGAAGGCGGGCAAATCGCTCGCCGCCGCGGCGCAGGGGGCTGGGCTGGCCATCTCCACGCTCAAGGACCAGAGCCGCGAGGCGCTGACCGCTTCGGCGTCGAAGGCGGTGGCGGACGCCGTCTTCGCCGCGAAGCAGGGCGAGATGGCCGGGCCTGTGCGCGGGGCGCTGGGCTGGGTGCTGCTGCGCGTGACGGCGGTTCAGAGCATCCCCGCGAAAGCGCTTCCCACCGTGCGGGGCGAGATCGTCGAGACGCTGCGCGCGCAGAAGGAAAAGCAGCTTCTGACCGACTTCACCGGCAAGATCGAGGATCAGATCGCCGATGGCGGCACCTTCGAGGAAGTGGTGAAGGACAACGGCCTGAAGCTGGAAACCACGCCCCTGCTGCTGGCGGACGGCAAGCAGGCGGAGGACCAGCTTCACGAGCCGACCCCCGACATGAAGGCGCTGCTGGCGCCCGTCTTCGCGATGAGCGCGGACGACGACGCGCAGCTTGTGCCGATCACGCCCGACAAGCGCTATGCATTGGCCGCGCCGGGCGAAATCGTGGCCGCCGCGCCCCCGCCGCTGGCCAAGGTCAAGGCGCTGGTGGCGCTGCAATATAAGCTCAACCAGGGCAATCAGAAGGCGAAGGCGCTGGCCGAGGATATCCGGGCGAAGGTCGCCAAGGGCATGAAGCTGGCCGACGCCATCGCGCAGGCGGGCGTCAAGCTGCCCCCGCCGCAGGTGCTGGGCGGCCGCCGCGCCGACATCATGCGCGGCGAACAGCGTCCCCCGGCGGAAGTCGCCATCCTCTTTTCCATGGCGCAGGGCAGCGTGAAGACGCTGCCGATCGGGCAGGATCGCGGCTATTTCGTCGTGCAGCTCAACGCCATCAAGAGCGGCGACGCGAAGGACCAGCCGCAGTTGCTGGCGCAGGTGCGCGACCAGTTGGGCAACGTGGTCGGCGAGGAATATGGCCAGCAGTTCGAGCGCGCGGTCGAAAAGCGGATGGGCGTCAAGCGCAACGCCAACGCCGTGGCGGGCGTCGAGCGCGCGCTGACCGCGACCAACAGCGGCGCGCAGTAAGATGACGGCGGCGGCGGGGCAGGCCCAGGGGAGGGAGGCGGCGGCGGACGGCATAGCGGCCGCGCGCGCGGCGCTGGCGCAGGGCAGGTCCGCGCTGGTGTGGCGGCGGCAGATCGCCGACACCGACACGCCGATTTCCGCCGCATTGAAGCTGTTCGAGGCGGACCGGGGCGATTTCCTGCTGGAATCGGTGGAGGGCGGCGCGGTGCGCGGGCGTTACAGCCTGATCGGCCTTGCCCCCGACCTTGTGTTCCGGGCGCAGGGACAGCGGGCCGAGATCAACCGGCAATGGGCGACCGACCGCGACGCCTTCGTGGCCGAGGAAAAGAGCGCGCTCGATGCCCTGCGCGCGCTGGTGGCCGAATGCCGGGCGGAGATGGACCCGGCGCTGCCGCCCGCGCTCGCCTGCCTCGTGGGCTATTTCGGCTATGAGACGATCGGGCTGGTGGAAAAGCTCCCCCGCCCCGCGCCCAACCCCATCGCCATTCCCGACATGCTGTTCGCGCGGCCGACCGTCGTGCTGGTGTTCGATCGGCTGGCCGACGCGCTCTATCTGGTCGCGCCGGTGTGGAAGGAAAGCGTGAGCGATCCCGACCGCGCGATTGCGGAGGCACTGGACCGGATCGACGCCGTGGCCGCCCGCCTCGCCGCGCCGATCCCGCGGCAGGCCGCGCGCGCCGATATCGCCGACGTGGCGTTGACGCCGGTGCTGGAGCCGGGCCGCTATGCGGAAATGGTGGGCCGGGCCAAGGACTATATCGTCGCGGGCGACATTTTCCAGGTCGTGCTGGCGCAGCGTTTCACGAGCCCTTTCACCTTGCCGCCCATCGCGCTCTATCGCACCTTGCGGCGGATCAACCCGTCGCCCTTCCTCTATTATCTGGACCTCCCCGGTTTCGCGCTGATCGGGTCCAGCCCCGAAATCCTGGTCCGCGCGCGGGACGGCGAAGTCACCATCCGCCCCATCGCCGGCACGCGCCCGCGCGGCAGGAACGCGGTGGAGGATGCGGCCAATCGGGAAAGCCTGCTCGCCGATCCCAAGGAACGAGCCGAGCATCTGATGCTGCTGGACCTGGGCCGCAACGATGTGGGCCGGGTCGCGGCGGCGGGCAGCGTGGCGGTGACGGACAGCTATACCGTCGAATTCTACAGCCATGTCATGCACATCGTGTCCAACGTCGTCGGCCGGATCGCGCCGGGCAGGGATGCGCTCGACGCCCTGTTTGCGGGCTTCCCGGCGGGCACCGTCTCGGGCGCGCCCAAGGTCCGCGCCTGCCAGATCATCGCGGAACTGGAGCCGGAAACGCGCGGCGCCTATGCCGGATGCGTCGGCTATTTCGCGCCGGACGGCAATATGGACAGTTGCATCGTGCTGCGGACCGCCGTGCTCAAGGACGGGGTGATGCATGTGCAGGCCGGGGCGGGCATCGTCGCCGACAGCAACCCTGTCTATGAGCAGCGCGAGTGCGAGGCGAAGGGCAGCGCATTGTTCGCCGCCGCGCGCGAAGCCGTGACGCTGGCGCGCGATTCCGGGTTCGGGCAGTAGGTCAGCGGCAGGCGCGCCAGCCCGTCGCGCCGCGCTCCGCCTGATCGAGGTGGAGGTGATCGCGATGCGCGGCGTTATAGTCGGGCGACAGCACCGTGGAGAACAGTCCGCAGGCCCCGTCCCGCACCGCATGCAGGAAGGCGGCGTCCTTCCCCTCCCCCGCCCAGTCCGCCGCCACGGCGATCCTGCGCCCGTCCTCCAGCACGAAGCCTGCGATATCGATGGCGTCGGCGGTCGCATGTTCGCTGAACGCGCCCGCATCGCGGCCATATAGGCGGCGGCAGCTATAGGCGCCGAGATGGGTGACGGTCCGCACCGATTGCCCCAGCAGGCGCTGCGCGGCAGGCTGAACCACATGCCATTCCCACAGCTTGAGCGCGGCCGCCACGGGGCAGGACGGCGCGACCGACGCGGGCGAAAGCGCGACGGCTTCCCGGCCGGGGGTCAGCCGCACGCTGTCGCGAAAGGCGCAGCGCCCCTCCCCGCCCGGCGGCATGGCGCGGTAGGCGACCCCCGCCCGGTCCAGCAGCGCCCGGCATTGCGCCGGATCGCCGGGCAGCGCGGCCAGCTTGCGCCCGGTGAAGAGGCCGATGGGCCGGGCAAGGTCCAGCGTCGTCCAGGGCAGGTCCTGCGGCCTCTGCCGGACGAAGGCCCATCCGGCGAGCAACAGCGCCAGCAGGACCGCCAACCCGACCAGTCGACGCACAATCCGGTGAAGGCGGCCCACAGCGCTATTGACGCAAGGCGGTCGCGAGCGGCTCGGACGTGACCGGATAACCCAGATGCGCCGGAATGCACAGATGGGGCACGCCGCCGCGATCCTCGATCCACGGCAACACCTTTTCCAGCGGCGTCGCGGCGGCATGGGCGGCGAGCGCGTCGAATGTGTCGAACCGCGCCAGCCGCTCCAGATTGCGGCGGGTGGGGAAGATGGCGAATCCCTCCCCCGCCTCGCACTGCGTCAGGGTCACCTGGGCCGCGCTCCAGAACAGGCGCGCATTCTCCGTCGCGTCGACGGTCCCCTCCTGCCCGTCCGGCGCCTTCGCCAGATAGAAGCGCGTGTCGTATATCCGCGCGGCCCTGTGGGTCGGCTGCCAACGGGTGAAGGGCAGCAGAGCGTCCAGCGCCAGTTCCAGCCGATGCGTTTCGACCAGCGCGGCCAGCCCCGCCCCCTCCGCCAGCGCGCGGCGCATCGCGGCGAGCAGCCCCGGCTCCACCGTTCCGGCAAAGCCGATGCCGATCCCGCTTTCCTCCAGCGTTTCGCGAATGGCGGCGACCCGCGCGGCCGCATCGTCCGGCTCCAGCCCCGCGCCAAAGGCGGCCGCGAGCACGCGATCCCCTTCGTCCACCGCGCCGCCCGGAAACACCAGCGCGCCGCCCGCAAAGGCCATGTGGCGCGCCCGCTCCATCATCAATATCTCCGCCGGACCTTCGGGCCGGTCCCGCACGACCACCACCGTCGCGGCGGGCCGCGCCAGTTTTGCAATATCCGTCATGCCGCCTGCTCTACGCCCCATCGGCGGCGGCGGTAAAGGGGCGGCGGTATTTCCCCTGATCGCCGCATGGCCGGCGCTGTCAGCGAGCGGCCGCGTCCTGAGGCGCCGACCGGCCATCGCCCGTCCAGCCGCCGGCCGTCGCTACATAGAGGCGGGCGATGTTCAGATATTGCCGCGCCCGCGCATCGACGAGCCCTGACTGCGCCCGCTGATAGAGCCTTTCGGCGTCGAGCACCTGAAGGATGCCGCTGTTGCCGACCTGGAAGCTGCGCCGCGACAGGCGGAGCGAGCGGGAGGCGACGTCCGAAGCCTCCATCCGGTTGCGCATCGATTTCTGATCGCTCTGCACCGCATCGAGGAGGTCGGCGACCTGGCCGAAGGCTTCCAGCACCGTCTGCCGATAGGCGGCGGCGGCCGCCCGTGCCGATGCCTCCGCCCCCCGCTTCTGCGCCTTGAGCGTGCCGCCGTGGAAAAGCGGGGCGGTCAGGCCCGCGAAGATGTCGAAGCCGCGAAAACGGCTGCTGAGGATGTCGCCGGGTTCCGGACTCCCCTGGTTGTATGTGCCGCCCAGCGTCAGGCTGGGGTAAAGGCGCGCGGCCGCGACGCCGACGGCGGCGGTGGCGGCATGGATATCCGCTTCCGCCTGGAGGATGTCCGGCCGCTTGTGCACCAGCTCCGACGGCAGGGTGACGGGAATGTCGTCGGGCAGCCTGAACTGCTCCAGATGGAACTCGGTCGGCCCCAGATCCGCCGGGACGATGCCCACAAGCACCGCGAGCATGTGCCGCGCCTCGTCCAGTTCCTGCGCCAGTTGCGGAATTTCGGAGCGGTCGTTGGCGAGCTGGCTTTGGGCGTTCAGCACCTCGACCATCGTGCCCTCGCCGGCGCGGCGGCGGGCGTCGGTCAGCGCGACATTGCGCCGGTCCTCTTCCAGAAGGGCGTTGGCGGTGGCGATGCGGTCCCGGATCGCGGCGATGGTCAGCACCTGCGTCACGACCCGGCCGGCCACCGTCAGATGCGCCGCTTCGGTCTGACGCTGCCGGGCTTCGGCCTGCGCCGCCGCCTGCTCGACCGCCCGCTTCTTGCCGCCGAAAAGATCGGGATCGAAGGAGACGCCGCCGCCCACGGAATAGAGGTTGAAGACGGGATTGCCGGACAGGCCCGGCAGCGCCCCCGGCTCAAAGCCCGAGGCCGCGAGATTCGCCTCCTGCCGTTCCACCCGCGCACCGGCATCCACCTGCGGCAACCGGCGGCCCGCCGCGGCGGCGACGAGTTGCCGCGCATTCTCCAGGGTCGCATTGCTGGCGGCGAGGCTGTGGTTGTTGGCCATCGCCTGGTCGACCAGCCGGTTCATCTCCTGCGATCCGAACGCCTCCCACCAGCGAAGCCCAGGGCCTTCGCCGATCAGGGTGGCGGGCGCGCCGGCGACGGGCCGCGTCGCATCGGCCGGACTGCCATAGGCGGCGGCGACGCCGGGGCTTGCGGGCGCCTTGAAGTCCGGCCCCACGGCGCACCCGCCCAGCAGTGCGGGTAGCAGGAAGGCAAGGAACGCGGGCTTTCCAAAGGAAACGGGCATTGGATCAGTCCAGATGAATGACAGGAGCATCGCCCTCGCCCGGCCGGCGTTTCGGCGGGCGGGCAAGCAGCAGGAGCGGCATGACGGCGATCGAACCGGCGAAGAGCATCCAGAAGGAATCGATATAGGCGACCATGGAAGCCTGCCGCGTGATCTCCGCATTCAGGCGCGCCACCGCCGACGGAAGCGTAAAATCGAAATCGGGCACCCGCCAGGCCATGACCGGATTGTCAGGCCGCACCCCTTCCACCAGCCGGGCGTGGACGGTGGCCGAGTTCCGGATCGTCATGGCCTGAAGCACGGCAATGCCGATCGTTCCGCCGATGGAGCGCAGCAGGGTGAAGATCGCCGCGCCCTCGTTGCGGAAGCGCTGGTCCAGCGAGGCGAAGACAAGCGTCGAGATCGACAGGAATACAAGGCCGCTCGCCAGCCCCTGCACGAAGGCGGATGTGATCACGAGCCGCTCGTCCATCTGGAGCGAGAAGCCCGTCATCATATGGGAGGAGACGCAGAAGATCAGCAGGCCGGCGAACAGCGGTATCCGGACGTCGAGCCTTCGCACCAACTGGCCCGCCATATACATCGAGATCATCGTGCCGATGCCGCGCGGCGCGGTGACGAGGCCGGTCAGCACGACGGGATAGCCCATCAATCCTTCCAGCATCGGCGGCAGCAGCGCCAGCACCGAGAAAAGGACGGCGCCCATGAACATGCCGAAGATGCAGCCGACGACGAAATTCCGGTCCTTGAACAGCCTGATGTCCACGAAGGGACGGTCCGTGGTGAGGGTGTGGACGAGGAAGAAATAGAAGAAGAAGGCGGCAAAGGCCGCTTCGATGCAGATCTCGGTCGAGGAGAACCAATCCTGCTGCTGCCCCCGGTCGAACATTAGCTGAAAGGAGGCGATGGCGATCGCCAGCAGGCCGAAGCCCACGAAGTCGAACCGGGGCGGCGCATCCTGCCGCGCGGAGGCGAAGCTGGCCAGGCCGATGCAACTCAGCACGCCGAACGGCACGTTGATGTAGAAGACCCAGCGCCAACTGAAATTGTCGGTGAGCCAGCCGCCCAGGGCCGGGCCGATGATCGGGCCGACGATCGCGCCCATGCCCCAGATCGCCATCGCCGGTCCGTGCCGTTCCGGCGGGTTGATGTCGAGGAGCACCGCCTGGCTGATCGGCACCAGCGCCGCGCCGCACACGCCCTGAAGGATACGGAAGAGCACCAGTTCGCTCAGATTGCTGGCGATCCCGCACAATCCCGAAACGAAGGTGAAGCCGATGATCGATAGCATCATGACCCGCTTTTGCCCGAAGCGGCTCGCGAGCCAGCCTGTGACCGGCGTGAAGATCGCGGCGGCGACCATATAGGAGGTGAGGACCCAGATGATCTCCTCCTGCGACGCGGACACGCTGCCCTGGATATGGGGCAGCGCCACATTGGCGATGGTCATGTCCAGCGAGGTCATCATCGTCGCCACCAGCACCGAAAAGGTGATGAGGCGGCGGCGGCCGGGTTCCGGATAGGCCGGGGCCGTCATCGAATCCGGCCGGCGGGCGGCGTATCGCGGCCGAAGAGATGGCGGACATGGCCGGTGTCCACCGTCACGTCCGCGCTGAGGCCTGCGTGAAGCGGAATGTCCGAGGGCATTTCGTCGAAATGCAGTTCGATCGGCAGGCGCTGGACCACCTTCACCCAGTTGCCGGTCGCATTTTCAGGCGGCAGCAGGGCGAAGCTGTTCCCCGTGCCGGGACTGAAGCTCGCGACATGCGCCTTGATCTCGCGGTCGGGGAAAGCGTCGATCTTCACCGTCGCCGGCTGGCCGAGCCGCATGTAGCGGAGCTGGTTTTCCTTGAAGTTCGCCTCGATCCAGAAATGGCGCCCGACAAGGCTGAATACGGGCCTGGAGGCGGAAACGAAGTCGCCGACCTGAAGCTGGTTGACGCGCGTGACGACGCCGTCCTGCGGCGCACGCACGATGGTATAGCCCAGATTCAGCCGCGCCCGCTTCAGCGCCGCCGCCGCCCGCTGGACGGCGGGCTGCGCATCGGGCGGCGCATCCACCTTGCCGGAGAGGGAGGCAAGGACGCTTTGCGCCTGCTGGCTGCTCGTTTCGATCCCCTGACGCGCGGTGCGGACCGCAAGGACCGCCTGGTCATATTGCGCCTGGGATGAAATCCCTTCGGCCAGCAGTTCCTTCTGCCGCGCCGCCTCGCCGACCGCATAGGTCAGCCGCGCCTGGGCGGCGGCCATCTCCGCCTGCCCCTGGCGGTAGTTGGCCCGGAGCGATCCGATCTGGGTGCGCGCGGTGGCAAGTTCGGCCTCCGCCTCGTCGACGGCAGCCTGGAAGGGCGCGGGATCGAGCCGGAACAGGACGTCGCCTTTCCGCGCCAGCTGGTTTTCCCGCACCTCGACCGAGATCACCTGCCCGCTGACATTGGCCGTCACGGAAACCTGCGCCGCCTGAAGCGAGGCATTGTCCGTTGCCTCATAGCGCCCGCCATGAAGGTAGAAATAAAGACCGCCGAGCAGCAGGACCACAACCCCCAGAAGGAGCAGCGGCATCCGCAAACGCTTCTTCAACGGCCTTTCCGCCAACGGCTCCGGCCCGGCGTCCGCATCCGCCGGCACGACTCCGTCGCGCGTCCCTTCATCGTCCAGCGCATGATGCCCCCCGGCCTTGTCGGGCCGCGCCAATCCATAAGAGCTTTCCGTCACTCGACTCCTTCCGCGGCCCATTGCACGGCCATTTGCACGGACGAACAAGGGTTGCCCCTTATCGGTGATTGAAGGATAAACCCAATGAATAATGGTCCATAGCTTTATGAGTTTGATTCATGTTTCCCGTCGATCTCAACCTGTTGCGCGTCTTCGACATCCTCATGGATCAGCGCAGCGTCACGCGCGCGGCGCAGCAATTGGGCCTCACCCAATCAGCGGTCAGCCACGCGCTGCGGCGCCTGCGCGCGCATATCGACGATCCGCTGTTCGTGCGCGGCCTGGGCGGTCTGCAACCGACGCCCCGGGCGGAGGAGATCGCGACCGGCGTTCGCGCCGCGCTGATGCAATTGGAAACCGCGTTGTCGCAGCGCCCGTTCGACCGCTTATCCACCACCCGCACCTTCGAAATCGCCGCCGGCATCTATTTCTCCACGATCATGCTGCCGGAGATCGTCCGTCATGCGCGCGACGAATCCCCCAACGTCTCCTTCCGCGTCTCGCAGCCCGGACCCGATCTCAAGGCCGCGCTGGACACCGGCCAGATCGATATCGCGCTGGGCGCCTTCGGCCAGGTGGAGGAAAGACTGCGGAAGGAAGTGCTTTTCGAGGAGGAACTGGTGTGGATCGCCGCCGCGCGCACCCTCCCGAACAAGCCGGACGTGAGCATGGACGACCTGGCGGGGCGGCCGCGGCTGGAGGTTTCGGCCCGCCCCCGCCGCTTCGACACGTCGGGAATGAACGCGATCGCGGGGCTGGAACTCAGGACGTCGCTTGCCCCGCCGTCAGGCGAAAGCCCGCCCTATGTCACCGTTCACGATGCGTTGAGCGCGACGGCCCTGGTGGCGGCCAGCGATCTCATCGCCCTCGTCCCGCGCCAGATCGCGTCCCGCGAGGCGAAGCGATGGCGGCTGCGGGTCATCCGGCCGCGTGAAAGCGAACGAATCGAGCTTTCCATGCTGTTCCATTCCCGTTTCAACCATGACCCGGCGCATATGTGGCTGCGGGAACTGGCGCGCCGCGCGTGCCGGTCGTTGAGCTGACGGCCGGCCGAGCGGCTGCCGATCAGAAGCGCCGGTCAAGACTGATCATGAATGTTCGCGGCTCGCCCGGCGTCGCCCGGGTCAGGGATGCCGTCGGGAAATATCGGGCATTGAAGATGTTCCGGACATTCGCCTGAACGGTCCAATCGCCGACATGCCATTCGCTAATGATAATGCGTTGCAATATTTTCCCAACCGCAGTAACAGCCGTCCGACTTTCAACAGGGGGGCTATAATGAGATTCGCATATTTGGGCGTTTCCTTGGCGGCATTGATGATGCCTGCGGTGTCGGCGGCGGCAAATGAGGCGGATGCGCCGGATGCGGCGTCCGCGATTGCCGATCATGATCGGAATATGACGATTGTGGTCAACGGGCAGCTTACTGCCGTGGCATCGCAAAGCGGCACCAAGACACGAACGCCGCTGATCGAGACGCCGCAGACGATCACGCTCATCGACAATGAGGAACTGGTCCGCCGCAATGCTCTTTCGATCAATCAGGCCCTGACCTATGTGGCGGGCGTCGGCCCCAATCAACGCGGCAATGTCGCCACCCGGTACGACCAGCTCACCATCCGCGGCTTTTCGCCGGCGGTTTTCCTGGACGGGATGCGGCTTCAGGGCGGCACCTATTCCTCTCCGCAGATCGACTTCCACCGGATCGAGGGGATCGATGTCGTCAAGGGGCCGGCATCGGTGCTTTACGGCAATTCGACGCCAGGCGGCCTCATCAACCTGTCGAGCAAGGTTCCGCAGTCCGAGGCGCACGGCACGGTGGAAGCGGCCGCCGGCAATTTCGACCTGCTGCGCGGCGCGGTGGACAGCACCGGCCCGATCGATAGCGAAGGCCGCTTCCTCTATCGCATCATCGGCGGGGCCGAGCGCAGCGACGGCTTCGTCGACCATACCGAAAATGAGCGCTATTATGTCAGCCCGATGCTCAGTTTCGTGCCCGACGAAGCGACGGCCATCACCCTGATCGCGGCCTATCAGCGCGACCCCAAGGGGGGCGCCTATGGGTCCGTGCCGCCCATCGGTTCGGCCGTCGCCAACCCGAATGGACAAATCCGGCGGAGCTTCTATGACGGCGAGCCAAGCTATGAAGCCTTCGATCGCAAGCAATGGTCTCTCTCGGCGCTTTTCCGCCACGATTTCAACGAGGCCATCCGCTATCGCGCCCATGCGCGCTACATCAAGGTCAGGCAGCATTATCGTTCGGTCTACAATTCCCGCATGTTGCCGGATTTAAGAACGATCGAGCGGGGCGGCGGCGGATCGGACGAGAGCTTCTCGACATTCACCATCGACAATAATGTCGCGGCCAGCTTTACGACCGGCCCTCTCAAGCATGAACTGCTGGCGGGGCTGGATTTCATCCACAATGAAGGCACGGGCTACCAGCGCTTCGTGACCGGCGCCGCCAACGGCATTCCCAATCTGGATATCTACGCTCCCGTCTATGGCGTCGCCATTCCCGACGTGCTCGCAGGCGTGCCGCCGACCTTCTCCCGGCGCAATCAGATCGGCGTCTATGCCCAGGATCAGGTGCATATCGGCGGCTTCAACCTGATCGGCAGCATCCGCAAGGATTGGTATGAGCAGCGGACGACGACATCGGGAGTCAGCACGGCCCTGCGCCAGTCCAAGACGACTTACCGCGCGGGCGCGCTTTACGCCTTCACATTCGGTCTTTCGTCCTATTTCAGCTATTCGACCTCCTTTGAACCGCAAAGCGGCGTCAATCTAGCGGGCGAGTCCTTCATTCCGGTCACAGGGCGGCAATATGAGGCGGGCCTGAAATTCCAGCCGCACGGCACGGACACGATCCTGACCCTGTCGGTCTATGACCTGGCGCGCCAGAATGTTCCCGTCACCGACCCCGACGATCCCCGCAACACGCTCCAGGTGGGGGAAGTGAAGACGCGGGGCATAGAATTGGAAGGCCGGGGATCGATCCGGCCCGGACTGGAGTTCAGCCTTGCCGGCACCTATATGGATAGCGAATTCGCGCGCGGCAATCCGCCTTCCACGACGGTCGTGAACGGGGCGGCGCAGTCCGGCGTCACCGGCACCAGGCCGCTCGCGATACCCAAATGGACCGCTTCCTCCTTCCTGTCCTACGATCTTTCGAAGAACGATGCCGTCACCGGTCCGCTCGGCGGCCTGACCATCGGCGCGGGCATACGCTATGTCGGAGGATCGGACGGAACCTATACGCTGGTTTCGGGCGGCATAACGACGGCGACGCGGTTCCGCACCGCCGGATATACGCTGGTCGATGCGCTCATAGCCTATGATCTGGGCCGTCTGGGCGGAACGATGGAAGGCGTCAGTCTCGCGATCAACGCCAGCAATCTTTTCGACAAGCGCCATGTGACGAGCTGCCTTTCCAACAACTGGTGCTGGTTCGGCGCGCCGCGCACGGTCGTCGCCTCGCTCCGCTACAAATGGTGATGCGATGAGGGCGAGGCGCGGAAACAGGCTGTCGGCGTGGGGACGGATCGTGACCGCCATTCCCCTCGGCTATTCGGCGACAAGCCTGATGGTGATGGCGCTCGCGCGTCTGCTGCCCGGCGACCGCGCGCAGGCGACCGTGCTGGCGACGCTGCTTTCCTTCGCCCTGTATGCCGCCCTCATCGTCTATGTCTTCGCCGCGTCCAGCGCACGCAAGGCGTTCTGCGTCACGCTGGCCCTTGGCGCGCTGGGCGGCGGCATCGCATGGCTCTCGATCGCGATGGGAGGCCGTGTGTGAGCGGTTTCCGTCAATCGCAATCGTCCCTGCACACATGGTCCGGCCTCATCGTCGGCTGGGTCCTGTTCACGATCTTCCTGATGGGGACGGTGAGCTATTGGCGGGCGGACCTCAACCGCTGGATGCGTCCGGAATTGTCTGGCCCCAGCCAGCCTGAACAGGCCGTTGCGGGCGCGCAAGCCTATCTGCGGCGGACCGCGCCCGATGCCCGAAGCTGGTTCATATCCGTGCCGGGCCCGCATGAAACCGGCGCCCAGTTGTTCTGGCAGCCGCAGCCGATGGAGGGCGAGGCGCGGCCCCGCCGCCGCCGCGATACGCAAGCGCTCGTGGACGCCGACGGCCAACCGCTGCACGCGCGCGACACGCGCGGCGGGGAGTTCTTCTATCGTTTCCATTTCGACCTGCATTATGTGCCGGTCATTTGGGCGCGCTGGTTCGTCGGTTTCTGCGCGATGGCCATGCTGGTGGCGATCATATCGGGCGTCATCACCCACAAGAAGATTTTCAAGGACTTCTTCACCTTTCGCCGGGGAAAAGGGCAAAGGACGTGGCTGGACGGGCACAATGCGACGGCCGTGCTTGCGCTGCCGTTCCACCTGATGATCACCTATACCGGGCTGGTCACGCTGATGACGCTCTATATGCCTTGGGCGGCGGTGGCCAATTACGAGCAGACCGACAAGCTGTTCGACGCCCTTTTCCCATCGGCGGGAGAGGTCGCGCGGACGGGCGCGCCCGCGCCGCTGGTCGACCTCGTGCCGCTGATGCGAGACGCCAGCGCGCGATGGGGCGGCGCGGCGGTCGGCACTGTCCGGGTTGCCGAGCCGGGCGACGCGGCCGCGCGCGTCACGATCAGCGCAAGCCAGGCAAGCGGCATTTCCGTGCGCGCGCCCAGCATCAGCTATTCCGGCACGACAGGCCGCATGATCTGGCAATCGCACGGCGCGGACGGGGCCGCCGAAGCCACCGGCGTCATGATCGGCCTTCATGCGGGCCGCTATGCGCCTGATCTGCTGCGGTGGCTTTATTTCCTGAGCGGAATGGGCGGAACGGTGATGGTCGCAAGCGGCCTTGTGCTCTGGACTGTCAAGCGGCGGGAAAAGCTGCCCGATCCGGACCGCCCGCATTTCGGCTTCCGGCTGGTGGAGCGCCTCAATATCGGCTTCATAGCGGGCCTTCCCCTTGCGATGACGGGCTATCTGTGGGCCAACCGCCTGTTGCCCACAGACATCGAAGGCCGTGCGGAGTGGGAAATCCATGCGATGTTCCTGGCCTGGGGCGCCGCGCTGCTCGTCGGCTTTCTGCGTCCGGTCAGGCGGGCATGGGTGGAATTGTTCGCGCTGACCGGCGCCGCCATGATCGCGCTGCCGTTGCATGACCTGTCCAACAGCCGCGGCCTCCTCCAGTCGGGCGCGATGGGCGACATGCGGATGGTCGCGATGAATCTGACGATCTGCGCGCTGGGCGCCACGTTCCTGATGATGGCGCGAAAAGTGCGCCGCTATCAGCCCAGGCAAAAACGAAGCGCGCGAAAGGTCGCGGCCCTGCCGAATGCCCAAGCCATATTGGAGCTGGCGGAATGACCATCCTCGCCTTCCTTGCCGCCTTGCTGGCGTTCGGGTGCCTGGCGCTTTCGATGGAAAGGCACCATAGGGACATCTTCCACAAACACCCGTCCCGGAGCAAGCGGCGCGGCTTGCGGATCGCCGGCTGGATGGGCCTCACCCTGTCCTTTATACTGGCGATAGCCGCGTGGGGCGCCGCGATCGGCGGTATCCTGTGGTTCGGCCTGCTTTCGCTTGCCGCCGCGATCACGCTTCTTGCCGTAAACCGATTTTCCGCGTCGCATCGCGGTGCCCCTCCGTCGCGTTCGGGACGGAAACAGGCGCAGGAAAGCAAGGATTATTTTTAGCTACCTGGTCGGACGTTTGCGTCTCACGCGGCGCGCGGCTGCTCCAATCGCCGATGCAGCACGTCATGCGCCCGAAATCCCTCCATTAATCCTGCGTCAGTTGCCCAAGCGCCATATCCGGTCCCCCGTGCAGATTGCGCAGCAGCAGCAGGCGCTTGAAGATCATGCCGATCAGATATTCGTCGGCCATGCCGATGCCGCCATGAAGCTGCACCGCCTGCGCGCCCACGAAGAAGCCGCTCCTGCCGAACTGCACCTTGGCGGCGGCGAGCGTCCGGTCGCGTTCCGCGCTGTCGCCGTCGAACACGGACAGCAGGCGCAACAGCATCGAGCGGGACAGTTCCGTCTCCATCGCCATGTCGGCAAGGCCGTGCTGCACTGCCTGAAAGGTCGAAAGCTCCGTGCCGAACTGACGCCGCGTGCGAACATAGTCGCGCGTGGTCCATAGCGCCTTGTCCATGGCGCCCAATGCTTCGGCGTGAAGCCCGAGCTGGAGCCAGGCCATGCCTTCCCGGAGCGCTGGTAACCCGCCGCTCTCCGGGCCTAGAAGGGCGACGTCGGGAAGGTCGAGCCCGGTGAAGGCCAGATGCGCGCCGACGCTGTCGTCGGTCAGCCGCACATCCCTGCGCCCCAGCGCCGCATGGTCCGCGGGAACGAGAAACAGGCTGATCCCCGCATCATCCGCTGTATCGCCGGACGTCCGCGCGCTGACAAGGTAATGGGTGGCCGCCGCGCCGCCCAGGACGAGCGACTTGGCGCCGGTCAGCCGCCAGCCCGCGGCGGACCGTTCGGCCCGGCTTTCGACGAAAGTCAGCAAGCCGCCCGACCCCGGTTCGCCATGGGCGAGGACCGGGCGGGCGCTGCCTTCCGCCACCGCCGACGGGAGATCGCCCGCGCCTCCCGCCGTGACGAGCGCCATGGCCGCTGCTGCAACGGGAACCAGGGGTTCCAGCATCAGCCCGGCGCCAAGCGCTTCCACCAGAAGCGCATAATCGATTGCACTGCCGCCCAAACCGCCATGCCGTTCCGGCAGGGCGAGGGCCAGCCAGCCCAGCTCCGCAAACTGCTGCCACCGCGCGGCGCCATAAGCCTCGCCAGAGTCGACGGCCTTGCGGCGCGCTTCATAATCGGACGTCTGCTCGACATAACGGCGGGCGCCGTCCACCAGCAGCACCTGTTCTTCGGAAAGGCCAAAATCCATCGTTCAAAGATCCAGATATTGCTTGGCGATCAGCGTGCGCTGAATTTCGTTGGCGCCGCCATAGATGGAGGAGGCGCGGCGATACATGGCTTCCGACCAAACGCCCGGAGCAAATTCCGGTCCCGGCGCAGGCTGCGGCTGTCCGGCCATATGGGCCTGCTCCGAATAGAGATAGGCGCCGTGATCGCCCAGCGCCTCCACCTGCAACTGGGTGAGACGCTGCACCAGTTCCGACCCGCGCACCTTGAGGAAGGAGCCGAAGGACGGGCCGCTGCCGTCGGTGTCGGACATGGCGCGCAGGGCGAGAAATTCAAGCGCCATGAACTCCACCTCCGCCTCCGCGATGCGCGCGGCGAAGACCGGGTCCTCGATCAGCGGACGGCCCGCCCGCATCGTGCCGCGCGCGATCCGGCGCAGCAGCGCGAGATGGTTTCTGTTGCGCGGAATCTCCGCGGCAAAGGCGCGCTCGTTTTCCAGGAGCGCCTTGGCATAGCCCCATCCCTTGCCCTCTTCCCCGATACGGTTCGCCACCGGCGTGCGCACATCGTCGAGGATCACCTCGTTGAGGCTGTGCTCCTTGCGGATGTCGTCGATGGGGCGGATGGCGATGCCCGGCTGGCGCGCATCCACTATCAGCATGGTGAGGCCGTTGCGGGTGCCCTCCCCCGTGCGGACAAGGAAGAAAATCATGGTCGCTTCATGCGCGCCGGAGGTCCAGATCTTGCGCCCGTTGATGACATAATCGTCGCCGTCCAGCACCGCGCGGGTCTGGAGCGAGCCGAGGTCGGAACCGGCATTGGGTTCGGAAAAGCCCTGCGCCCAACTGATCTCCCCGCGCAGGAAGGGCGGCAGGATGCGCGCCTTCAGATCGTCCGTGCCATAGGTGTAGATCAGCGGACCCACCATGGAGAGCCCGAATATGTCCAGCAGCGGCGCGCCCGCCGCCGTGCATTCCTCGTCGAATATCGCCTGCTGCGCCAGCGTCCAGCCGGTGCCGCCATGCTCCACGGGCCAGTTTGGCGCCGACCAGCCCCGCGCATGGAGAATGCGCGTCCATTCGCGCGTGTCGCTACGCGACGCGTGATAGCCCTGGCGATTACGGCGGGCCATTTCGGGCGGAAGATTGTCTTCGAGGAAGGCACGCACCTCGTTCCGGAAGCGCTCGTCGGCCGGGTCGCGGCTGAGGTCGGTCATGGCATCCTCTCACTTGTTCGCGCGTCGAACCAGGCCCTTCCCTAGGGTCGCTATGATTCGAGCGCGTAAGTGGGTGTCTATTAGGCGGCCGCCTGTCAAGGTCCCTCGATCAAGGCGTCGGCCTGTCCGACAAGACGAAGAACCGCCGCCACGCCGCCGGGCGATTTCAGGTCGAGAACCACCCGATCGCCGCCCTCGCTCCAGCACCGGATAAAGGGATGCTCGATCTCGCAAATTTCATCAGGGAACCTCTTGCGGCCCGCCTTCAAATAGGAACCTATAATCCTGGTAGGCAAGCGGAAAATGCCGCCGTCCGCCGGTGGGAAATTCAACCCTGCCTATCTTTTTCCGCGTTGGCCGGGTTTCACGCCATTTGAGCGGCACAGCCTTTCCCTGCCGTGATGTGACCACAGATGCGGCCAAATGGCGGGATAGGGGCTGATTTTCTGGATAGTCGCCATTATCAAGGCGTTAGAAGGGGAAATGGTGGAGCCGAGGGGGATCGAACCCCTGACCTCGTCATTGCGAACGACGCGCTCTCCCAGCTGAGCTACGGCCCCAAAGAGCGCTGCCTATAGGCGAGCCTTTCGTGCCATGCAACGGTCTTTTTGCGGGAAAAACGTCCCCTTCGGCTGATCCCGATCAAGCCTTTGCCACCCGTCTGCCGCCCGCCCCTCGCGTCCGTCGGCAGGCTGGTGGAAACAAGCGACGTTACCCCTGCGTAACGCCCGGAACGAAGGGCTTCGCCGCTCATTGGATGGGGGACGGCGCTTGCGGCGACGCAAGGGAAGACCGCCGTAACAGCAGGCAAGGAGAAGGACTATGGGTTACCAGGGCGGACGCCGCTACGGTGACGATATATATGCCGGACAGCCGCGCTCCACCGGCCCGCGCGACTGGCGCGAGGATCGCGGCTATCGCTATGGTACGCAGGGCCAGTTCAGCGGGCGTCCCTATCGTTCCGCACCGGCCGAATACGACCCAGACGAGCGCGGATTCTTCGATCGGGCGGGCGACGAGGTCCGTAGCTGGTTCGGCGACGAAGAGGCCGAACGCCGGCGCGAATATGACGAATATTACAACCGGACCTATGGCGACCCCCGCGACCAGAGCAGCCGCGTGGGCTATGCCTCCGCTTCTGGCAGCGACCGCTATCTGCCGGGCCGGGGCTATGCGCCCTATACTAGCGAACGCAGCGGCCTGGGCAGCGAGGATCATGGCTATCGCACGCGCGCCTATGGAGCGCAGCATGATTATGGCGAACATCATGACGCCAATTATCATGCATGGCGGCAACAGCGGATCAGCGAACTGGATCGCGACTATGCCGAATATCAGCGGGAAAACCGGGAACGCTTCGAGCATGAGTTCGGAAGCTGGCGCAGCCGGCGCGGCGAACAGCGGCAGGCATTGTCGCAGGTGCGCGAACATATGGAAGTGGTCGGCAGCGATGGCGAGCATGTCGGCACCGTCGACAAGGTGCGCGGCGACCGCATCATCCTGACCAAGAATGACGAGGAGGCGGGCGGCGTGCACCATTCCGTCCCTTCCTCCTGGATCAAGTCGGTCGACGCGCAGAAGGTCACGTTGGAAAAGTCCGCCGATCAGGCGCAGGCCGCCTGGCGGACGGAACGCGAACAGCACGCCATGTTCGGCGACCGGGACGAGGATCGCGGGTCACGCGGCGCACGCTGGTCGGACAGCAGCGCGTCCCAGGAAAGGGACCGCGATCGCTGATCGGCGATATGGGTCACGAAGGGAAAGGGTCCGGCTCCGGCCGGGCCCTTTTTTCATGCGTGGCAAAGATTCCGCCACTGGCGCCAGCGCCGGTCTCCACGCGGTCGACGATGCCGCGCACCGCGACCACTTCGAACCAACGGATGTTGTGGAGCGTCTCCCTGGCCCTGGTCAGGCCGTTCTGGAGCGGCGAACGGCGGGGCCGGACGCCCCCTGTTCCGCCCTACCCCTCCGGCAGCAACAGGCTCGAGTCCCCATAGCTGTAGAAACGATAGCCCGCGGCTATGGCATGGGCGTAGGCCGCCTGCATCCGATCGCGCCCCATCAGCGCGCTGACCAGCATGAACAGAGTCGATCGGGGCAGGTGGAAATTGGTCATCAACCCGTCCACCGCGCGGAAACGGTAGCCGGGCGTGATGAAGATGCGCGTTTCATCCTCGAACGGGCGGACAAGGCCGTCCTCGCCCGCCGCGCTTTCCAGCAGGCGCAGGCTGGTCGTGCCCACCGCGATCAGCCGCCCGCCAGCCGCCCGCGCCGCGTTCAGCCGCGCCGCCGCCGCGGCGTCGATCCGACCCCATTCGGCGTGCATCCGGTGGTCATCCGTATCTTCCGCCTTCACCGGCAGGAACGTTCCCGCGCCGACATGCAGCGTCAGCGTCTCCGTCGCCACGCCAGCCGCCGCCAGGCCCGCCATCAGGTCCGGCGTGAAGTGCAGCGCGGCGGTGGGCGCGGCCACGGCCCCGTCCTTCCGTGCGAACATGGTCTGATAGTCGGCCCTGTCGCGCTCGTCGGTCGGACGCTTGCTGGCGATATAGGGCGGCAGCGGCATCCGCCCCGCCCGCTCCAGCAGCACTTCCACCGGCTCTTCGCCCTCGAAGCGCAGCGTCACGCCACCCTCCCCGTCGCGCGGCCCCGCGATGGCGGTGACGCCCGCGCCGAAATCGATCCGGTCGCCGTCCCGCACCCGCCTGGCGTTGCGCAGGAATGCCTGCCATTGGCGCAGCCCCAGCCGCTTGTGCAGCGTCGCGCCGATCTTCGCCTGCCCCCGCATCCCTTCCAACTGGGCGGGGATGACGCGCGTGTCGTTGAACACCAGCACGTCGCCCGCGCGCAGCAGGCCGGGCAGGTCGCGGACGATCCGGTCCTCGATGGGCGCATTGCCATCGACCAGCATCAGCCGTGCCGAATCGCGCGGGGCGGCCGGGCGCAGCGCGATGCGCTCGGGCGGCAGATCGAAATCGAACAGGTCTACGCGCATGGATCAGCGCCCCGGCGGGCGCCCTATTTCTTCGGCGCGGACGGCAGGATCGACGGTACGCCGATCGAAGATGCCGGCGGCGCGATGGGCGCCGTCACCGGCGGCCTGCCGTCGCTTTCGATCGACGCTTGCAGGATGGTGGTGGGATTGGCGGGCGGCTCGCCCGGCGCGATCGCGTCCACATATTGCATCCCTTCGATCACGCGGCCGAAGATGGTGTATTTCCTGTCGAGCTGGAGCCGGGGCAGCAGCACGATGAAGAACTGGCTGTTGGCGCTGTCCTCCGACTGCGCGCGCGCCATCGACACCGCGCCGCGCACATGGGGCAGCCAGTTGAACTCCTGTTTCAGGTCCGGCAGCGCGGAGCCGCCCGTGCCGTCGCCCTTGGGATCGCCGCCCTGCGCCATGAAGCCGGGGATCACGCGGTGGAATTTCAGGCCGTTGTAGAAACCCTGCCGCGTCAGCTCCTTGATCCGCTCCACATGGGCGGGCGCGACATCGGGACGAAGCTGGATTTTCACCCGCCCGCCGGTGGACAAGTCCAGATCCCACACATTCTGCGGATCGACCGGAATGCTGGCGGCTGGAAGCTGCGGCGTGCCGGACTGTTCCAGCACCTTGGCGTTCTTTTCCGCGATGGCGGACATTTCCGCCTTCTTCAGTTCCTCGCCCTGTCCTCGTCCGCCGCCCTGCGCCAGGGCCGCGCCGCTGGACGCATAGAGGGCGAAAACGATCGCCACGGTCTTGAGCGCCGAAATGAACCGCATGGATGAGCTTTCCCTAATTTCCTGATGCCCCAATGGCGAAGCTGCCCCCTGATAACGCGCTCTTCGCGATTGGCAACTGAACGAAGGCTGAGCGGAGCCTTATCCGCCCTTGCGCCCCGTTTCCGCGACGCGCGCCTCCACTTCCTCGCGCACCGTGGGGCTGACGAATTTGTGGATCGGGCCGCCGTAAAGCGCGATTTCCTTGACCAGACGCGACGCGATCGGCTGCAACGACACGTCGGCCATCAGGAATACGGTTTCGACGCGGCAGTTGATCTGCTGGTTCATGCCCGCCATCTGATATTCATATTCGAAGTCCGCGACCGCGCGCAGGCCCCGGATGATGATGCTGGCGCCCTGCGATTCGGCAAAGTCCATCAGCAGCGAATTGAAGCCGGTGACGACGATCTCCGCATCGAGGTCCGCGCATTCGCGGCGGACCATCTCCAGCCGCTCCTCGTCGCGGAACATCGGCGACTTGGCAATGTTGGTCGTGACGCCGATCACCAGCTTGTCGACCAGCTTCGCCCCGCGCCGGATGATGTCCATATGCCCCAGCGTGATGGGATCGAACGTGCCCGGATAAACCCCCACCCTCTGTTTCATGCCTTACCGATCCCTCTCCACGATATAGTCGGCGATAGCGCGCAGCAGGTCCGCCCGCGCGTCGAAACCATGCAGATGCGCCTTGGCCTGATCGACCAGAAGCAGCGCCTGCTCCCTTGCCCGCTCCGCGCCCAGCAGGGAGACGAAGGTTTCCTTGCCCGCCGCCGCGTCCTTGCCCAGCGCCTTGCCCGCCGCCGCCGCGTCGCCCTCCACGTCAATCAGGTCGTCCGCGATCTGGAAGGCAAGGCCGATATCGCGCGCATAGCCGTGCAGCCCCGTGCGCCCTTCGGGCGGAATGCGCGCCATGATCGCGGCCGCATCGACGCAAAAGCCGATCAGCGCTCCGGTCTTGAGGCTCTGGAGCCGCGTCACGGTGGCAAGGTCGAAGCGGCTGTTTTCCGCCGCCAGGTCCATCGCCTGCCCGCCCGCCATGCCCGCGGCCCCGCTGGCGAGCGCCAGCGCCTTCACCAGTTCCACCCGCACGAAGGGATCGGGATGCGTCTGCTCGTCCGCCAGTATCCCGAAGGCGAAACTTTGCAGGCAGTCGCCGGCCAGGATCGCGGTCGCCTCGTCAAAGGCCTTGTGGACGGTCGGCTTGCCGCGCCGCATGTCGTCGTCGTCCATCGCGGGCAGGTCGTCATGGACCAGGGAATAGACATGGACGCACTCGACCGCCAGGCCCGCCCGCAGCGCCGAGTCGGGCGAGATGTTGAACAGGTCGCACGCCGCCCGCACCAGCAGCGGACGCAGCCGCTTGCCCCCGCCGATGGCGGCATGGCGCATCGCGTCATACAGCGCCGCGCGCGCATCGTCCGGCACGGCGAGCAGCGTGTCGAACGCGCCATCGATCGCAGCCGACACCATCGCGGCCCGTTCGGCGACCAGCGCGGATGCCGTCATTCGCCGTCAGTCCGCGCCAAAGGGCTGTGCGCCCGTCACGGCGCCGTTCGCGTCGAGCGTCAGCTTGCGGATGCGCGCCTCGGCGGACTGCAACCGCTCCATGCACTGCTTCCGCAGCGTCTCCCCCTCGCTGTAGAGGGAGATCGACTCGTCCAGCGGCACATCCCCGCTCTCCAGCCGCCGCACGATGATTTCAAGCGCGCGCAACGCCTCTTCGAAGGAAAGCGCGGTGGGGTCAATCGGCTGCGTCATGCTGTCTTCGGCCATGTCCCTGCATTGGCCTTCACCGTCCGCCCGGTCAAGCCCGCATGGCGTCATCGCCCGCTTGCGCGTCCTGTCATGCTTCCGTAATGCCGGCTCGCAATATTATAACGGGCAAAGCGCGATTTTTGCGTTGACGTCAGTTGTTGCAAGTGCACATAGAAGGGCCGTTATGAAATATTGTCTCCCCCTCGCCGCCGTCGCGGCCCTGACCCTGCTGTCGGCCTGCAACAACAATGACGAACCCGAAGTCGTGGGCGGCCCCGCCGATCCGATGGCCTCGCAGCTCGCCAACGCCGCGCCGGTGGAATTGCCGCCGTCGGTGAAGAACAGCTTCCAGTTCCGCTGCAAGGACAACAGCCTGGTTTTCGTCGACTTCCTGAGCGACGACAAGACCGCGAACTTGCGCACCGAAAAGGACGGCGCGCCCACCAAGCTCATCGCCGCCCAACCCGGCCAGCCCTTCGAAGGGGCGGGCTACAAGGTCGAAGGCAATGGCAAGCAGGTCACCATCACCCTGCCGGGCAAGAGCGCGCTGAGCTGCAAGGCCTGAGTTATTTCCTCTAACGGCAAACAGGCCGGGTCTTTCATCGAGGCCCGGCCTTTTTCATGCTGTCACGATCCGCGCGCCAGTTCCGGTTCGCCCGCCTCGACCGGATCGGGGCCGAAGCGGTTGGGGCCGCGCGTTCCGCTCATGATGAAGAAGACCAGCAGGATGATCCCGCCGATCAGCGGCAGGAAGATCAGCAGCAGCCACCATCCGCTGCGGTCCGTATCATGCAGCCGCCTGACCGCCACCGCGAGCTGCGGAAGGAACATCGCGAGCGCGAACAGCCCCGTCAGCGGCCCAGCCTGCGTCCGGTAGCCGGCATCGATCCACCATGGACCATGATCGGCCCACCGCTGCGTCACATTGAGGCCGAGCATGGTTTCGACGATGCCGACCACGATCCCCGCAAGGATCAGGAACAGCACGAACATCCAATATTCCTTCGGCCGCGCCCGTCCCGAAAATTTCGCATAGCGGCGCAGCGGCAACAGCATCCATTCCATGACGGCCTCCTCCCTTTTCAACGCACGATCCATAGCATGTTTCCTCCCCTGAACGCTGCAAGGATTGTCTATCCGCGCCCGCGCGGCTAAAGGCGCGCTCATGTCCAGCACCGCCACCCAGATCACGCCCGCCATCGTCGCCGAACACGGGCTTTCCCCGGAAGAATATGATCGCGTCCTGAACGCGCTCGGCCGGGAGCCGAATCTCACCGAACTCGGCATCTTCTCGGTCATGTGGTCGGAGCATTGCTCCTATAAATCCTCGCGCATCCATTTGAAGAAGCTGCCTACCGAAGGCCCGCAGGTCATTTGCGGCCCCGGCGAGAATGCGGGCGTCGTCGATATTGGCGACGGACAGGCGGCGATCTTCAAGATGGAGAGCCACAACCACCCCAGCTATATCGAGCCTTATCAGGGCGCGGCGACGGGCGTGGGCGGCATATTGCGCGACGTCTTCACCATGGGCGCGCGTCCGGTGGCGAACATGAACGCGCTGCGCTTCGGGCGGCCCGACCACCCGAAGATGAAGCATCTCATTTCCGGCGTGGTGCGCGGCATCGGCGGCTATGGCAATTGCGTGGGCGTGCCGACCGTGGGCGGCGAGGTGAACTTCCACCCCGCCTATGACGGCAATATCCTTGTGAACGCCATGACAGTGGGCGTCGCCGACACCGACAAGATCTTCTATTCGGCGGCGTCGGGCGTGGGCAATCCCATCGTCTATGTCGGGTCCAAGACCGGCCGCGACGGCATCCACGGCGCGACCATGGCCTCGGCCGATTTCGGCGATGATGCCGATGCGAAGCGTCCCACCGTGCAGGTCGGCGACCCCTTCACCGAAAAGCTGCTGATCGAAGCCTGCCTCGAACTCATGGCGTCGGACGCCATCGTCGCCATTCAGGATATGGGCGCGGCGGGCCTCACCTCCTCCAGCGTCGAAATGGCGTCCAAGGGCGGCGTCGGCATCCGGCTCGACATGGACAAGGTGCCCCAGCGCGAAACCGGCATGACGGCCTATGAAATGATGCTGTCGGAGAGCCAGGAACGGATGCTGATGGTGCTCCAGCCCGGCAAGGAAGCCTTTGCCGAAGCCATCTTCCGCAAATGGGAACTCGACTTCGCGGTCATCGGCGAAGTCACCGATACGGGCCGCATGGTGCTGGTCCACCATGGCGAGACGGTGTGCGACATTCCCCTCGCCCCGCTGGCCGACGACGCGCCGCTCTATGACCGCCCGGCCATGCCGCGCGACGAATATAAGGCATGGTCCGGCGTCCAGCCGCTGGGCGATATACCCGCGTCCGATATCGGCACGGACCTCATGAAGCTGATGGGTAGCCCCGACATTGCGTCGCGCCGCTGGATCTGGGAGCAATATGACCATATGGTCGGCGCCGACACGGTGCAGCGCCCGGGCGGCGACGCGGCAGTGGTGCGCGTCCACGGCAGTCAAAAGGGCATCGCGATCAGCACGGACTGCACCCCGCGCTATTGCTATGCCGATCCCTATGAGGGCGGGAAGCAGGCCATCGCCGAATGCTATCGCAATTTGAGCGCGGTCGGCGCGACGCCGCTCGCCGTCACCAACTGCCTGAACTTCGCCAATCCGCAGCGACCGGAGATCATGGCGCAGTTCACCGGCTGTCTCGAAGGCATGGGCGACGCCTGCCGCGCGCTCGACTTCCCGATCGTGAGCGGCAATGTGTCGCTTTACAATGAATCCAAGGCAACCGGCGGCGGCTCCGCCATCCTGCCCACCCCCGCCATAGGCGGTATCGGGCTGCTCAAGGATATTGACGTGATGGCGACCATCGCCTTCAAGGCGGAAGGCGAAGCGATCTGGCTGATCGGCGGCACCGATGGTTCCTGGGGCACGCATCTGGGCCAATCCATCTGGTTGCGCGAAATCGCGGGCCGCGAAGCGGGCGATGCGCCCAAGGTCGACCTTGCCGCCGAACGCGCCCATGCCGAAATCGTCCGCGCGCTGATCGCGGAGGGCAAGGCCACGGCGGTCCACGATATTGCGGACGGCGGGCTGCTGGTCGCGGTCGCGGAAATGGCGCTGGCAGGCAATATCGGCGCGCGGCTTGACGAACCGCTCACCCCCGCGAGCGCCTTCGGCGAGGATCAGGCCCGCTATCTCGTCACCGCGCCCGAAGGCGTCGCCATCCCCGGCGCGATCCGCATCGGCACCACAGGCGGCGGCAAGGTGGCCGGCGTGACGCTCGATGCCCTGCGCGCCGCCCATGAAGACTTCTTCCCGAACCTCATGGACGCGGAACTTTAAGGGAGGGGGTTTCCCCTCCCTCCCTCCGGTTTACGTTTCGATGAAGCAGGACTGTCCGCGAGGGGCCATTTGCGGTCATCCATAGCCGTCATCCGGCGCGCGGGTACGCGACGGCGTGATCCGTTATTCTTCCGCGGCCTTGCTCTGCAACTGGATATAGTTCTGGATGCCCATGCGGTCGATCATCTCGAACTGGGTTTCCAGCGTGTCGATATGCTCTTCCTCGCTTTCAAGGATGGATTGCAGCAGGTCGCGCGACACATAGTCGCGGATCGATTCGCAATAGGCGATGCCGTCCTTGAGCGGGGGCAGCGCCTCATATTCCAGTTCGAGGTCGGATTTCAGAACCTCCTCCACGGACTCGCCGATCTTGAGACGGCCCAGAAGCTGGAAATTGGGCAGGCCGTCGAGGAACAGGATGCGCTCCGCCACCCTGTCGGCGTGCTTCATCTCGTCGATCGATTCTTCATATTCGAACTTGGCGAGCTTCTTGATGCCCCAATGATCGAGCATACGGTAATGAAGGAAATATTGATTGATCGCGGTCAGCTCGTTCTTGAGGACCTCGTTCAAATAATCGATGACTTTGGGATCGCCCTTCATGGGGGGAATGCTCCGGTTGTTAGGAAAGTGCCGGGCATTATAAGGGGAAAGGGACGGCTTGTTAAGCCGAAAACCCTCGGAAATCCGCCATTTCTTGTGACGCTATTGCTTCAGCTTCGCGATTGGGGGAACCGTTTTTATGCACCTGCTTCGCAATGCTTTTATGCGGTGGCGCGTTCCGCCGCGATGATGGTGCGGGCGAAGGATACGCACTGGCCGCACTTGGGACGGCGGCCGAAGCGGGCATAGGCGCTGCACGGCGTATCCGCACCGTCGCGCACGGCTTCCTTCAAATCCTTTTCCCGGATGGCATTACAGACGCAAACGACCATATTCCGCTCTCCTGACGAATCAGATAGCGCAGATGATAATAGGTCGCAATAGGCATTTCAGTTGTTCCTGCGAATCTTTTGCAGATGTCCCCGCGCAAGGCTGCGCCAGAGCCATTCCAGCGGACCCGATGCGAATCGCTTCAGCCACAGCGGCGACCAGATCAGCATGACGGCCCATCCCCCCAGTACGAACAGCGGCAGGACGGCGGGGCGGACCTGCCCGAAAAGGCCAAGGCCCCAACCGTAGAAGATTGCCGTCATGACGAGGCTCGTGCCCAGATAATTGCTGAACGCCAGACGGCCGGCGGCGGCGATGGCGGCGGTTATGGCGCTCTGCGGCCGCCCGGAGAGAAGCCGCAGGATCAGCGCCGCCCATCCGACCGTCAACGGAATGCGGAAGGGGAAGGACCAGACCATCATGCTGCCGAGCGAGGGAAGCGCCGCGAATCGGCTGAGTATCACCCAGAGCGCCAGCACGGCCATCGGCGGCAGGCCGATCAGGAAGCAATGGCGCGCCGTCCGCCAATATTGCTCCGCGCTCCAGCGGCCGGTCAGGAAGCCGCCCTTGAGCATCGCCATGCCCAGCAGCATGAAGCCCAATGTTTCGAGCACGGTGAAGAAAAACGACCATATCCACTCGCCCGGATAGCCCGCCAGATGATGGCGGACGATGGCGGCAAAGCCGCTGCGGTAGGTGGCGATTTCGGCCTGCGTCGCGCTGCTGTGCGGATCGGAATAGGGCGCGATGAACTGGGCGAAGCCGGCGCGGACGTCGGCGGCGGCTCCCGGCGCGGCGGCGGCGTGGGACCAGGCATAAAGGCTGGCGAGGAAGGCGGCGCAGAGCAGGAAATGGAGCAGGAAGAAAAGGAACGCCCATTTGACCAGCGACAACGGTTCCCGGCGGACGAACAACAGCGCGGCCGACCCGGCAAGCGCATAGGTCATCAATATGTCGCCCCGCCAGAGCAGCAGGTAATGGGCGAGGCCGAAGGCGAAGAGCCAGCCCGCGCGGACGATCTGGGCCCGCCGGCCGTCGCGTCCGGCCATTTCCTCCCGGTCGATCAGCAGCAGCATGGACGCGCCGAACAGCAGCGCGAACAGGCCGCGCATCTTGCCGTCGAAAAAGAGGAAGCCGACGGCCCAGAACAGGATGTCCCCGGCCGACAGCGGACCCGACACCGCCGGATTGAAATAAGCAGGCTGCGGCAGGGCGAAAGCCGTGACGTTCATCCAGAGGATGCCCATGACGCCGCAGCCGCGCAGCACGTCCATCGTCAGGATGCGGGAGGAAGGGGCGGTCATCGGCAGGTCCTTGTAAAGAGGCTGGCAAAGGGGGCAAGGCTCTGCCATGCGACTAGCCATGAACAGAGGCCGCAAGCAACGGATAAGCGATGCCTTCGGCGCGGCGGCGGCGCGTTACGACGATCATGCCGGGCCGCAGCGGATGGCGGCGGCGCTGGTCGCCGATCTGGCGCAGCGGCAGAAGCCCGCGGGGGTGGCGCGCATCCTGGAGATCGGCTGCGGCACCGGATTCCTGACGCGGGACATCCAGGCGCGCTGGCCCGGCGCGGAACTGGTGGCGACGGACCTGTCGCCGGAGATGCTGGCGCGCGCGTCGGCGGGCGGGCTGGTCGCGGGGACGTTCCTGACCATGGACGGAGAGCTTCCGGCGTTCGAGGGGGAATGGTTCGACCTGATCCTCTCCAGCCTCGCCTTCCAATGGTTCGACGATCTGGCGGGGGCGGTAGAGCGGCTGGCCGGACTGTTGCGGCCGGGAGGGAGCCTGATCTTCTCCACCATGGGCCGGCGCAGCTTTGCCAGATGGCGCGCGGCGCATGAAGCGTGCGGGCTGGCGGCGGGCGTGCCGGATTATCCCGATCTGGAGGATTTGCGCGCGATTCTGGCGGGTTTCGACGACGCTTTCGCCTTTGACGAGAATTATGCGCTGTTCTGCGGCGGGGCGAAGGGCCTGATCGCGCATCTCAAGGGAATCGGCGCCGTGGTGCCGAGCGAGGGCCGCAAGCCGTTAAGCCCCCGCGATCTGCGGCGGATGATGGCGGCTTTCGAAGCGCAGGGCGGGGATGACGGCTATCAGGTTCTGTTCGGCCGCGTGACGCGGTCCCTTAACCCTCGCCCCTGAGGGGAGAGGGTTGCGCCCTCCCCCTCAATCCCGCTTCAATATATCCAGCGCCAGCACGGTCATCGCCTCGCTGGCGCTGGCGACGACCTTGTCGGCTTCCGGCGCCCAGAAAGGGCTGTGGAGCGAAGGAAGCGAAAGCTGGCCCGCCGCCGCCTTCGCCATCTGGTCCGCGGGCACCCCGCCCACCCAGAAGATGAAGCTGGCGATGCTCTTGTCCGCGCGGTAATAGCGGCCGAAATCCTCGCCCCCCATCACCGCCGGAGTCTTCACCACCTGCCCTTGCGGGAAATGGCCGCGCAGCACGGCCGCCATCTTCTCGGCGAATTCGGGCGGATTGTAGGTGGAGGGCGTAAATTCATCCTGCACCGACACCGCCGGCATCCGATCGTCGGGAATGCCCGCCGCGATCGCTTCGCCGCGCGCGATCCGCTCGATCCCCTTGATGAGCTTCGCCCGCGTCTCGTCGGAATAGCTGCGGACGGTCAGTTGCAGTGTCGCCTCGTCGGGAATGATATTGTGCTTGGTCCCGGCCTGAAAGCTGCCGACCGTGACGACGGCGGGGTCCTGCGGGTCCTGCTCCCGGCTCACCAGCGTTTGCAGCGTTGTGACGATGCGCGCGCCCAGCACGATGGGGTCCTTCGTCGCCTGCGGATAGGCGCCGTGGCCGCCCACCCCCTTCACCACGATGTCGACGCTGTCCACATTGGCGAGCGCATAGCCGGGCGTATAGCCGATCTTGCCCGCCTCCAGATTGGCGGCGTCGTGGAAGGCGATGGCATGGGTCGGGCGCGGGAAGCGGTTGTAGAGGCCGTCCTCCAGCATCGCCCGCGCGCCCTTGCCGGTTTCCTCGGCGGGCTGGAGGATCATGACCAGCGTGCCCTTCCATTGGTCCTTGCGGGCGGAAAGGAGCTTTGCCGTTTCGACGAAGGCGGTCATGTGCGTGTCATGGCCGCAGGCGTGCATGACCCCTGTATCCGCCCCCTCCGCCGTCTTGGCGCGCACTTTAGAAGCGAAGGCAAGCCCGGTCTGCTCCGTGACGGGCAGGCCGTCCATGTCCGCGCGGATCAGCAGCACGGGGCCGGAGCCGTTCTTCATGACCGCGACGACGCCCGTTCCGCCCACCTTCTCGGTGACGTCGAACTTCATCGCCCTGAGCCGTCTGGCAAGTTTGCCGGCGGTGTTGACTTCCTGCCCCGACAGTTCGGGATTGGCATGGAGGTCGCGATAAAGCGCCATGAGGCCGTCCATGTCGCCCACAATGGCCGCGCCGATCTCGCTCTGCCAGGGCGCGGGGGCGGAGGCGGGCGGAGCCGCTGTCTGGGCGCCGGCGATGGAAGGCAGGCTCACCGCGGCCAGAACGGCCGCCAGCACATGACGCATGAATGAAACTCCATTGCTGAGGCGGACAGCATAGGAGGAAGGCGGAGGGATGGGAAAGAGGGTTTATTGTATTTGCGGAAACGGTTTCGGCCATTGTCAGCCATTCAACATCCGTCATCCCAGCGCCCCGAGGGCGGCGTAAGCCGACGCTGGGATCTCCCTTGAGCTTGGCCGTGCCCTAAGAAGGGAGATGTCCGCTTCCCACCCGCGAACCGCCATTCATCGCGCGCCGACGAAGGCGTTCAAGCCGCCAGCCGCAGGAACGGCACCGGCTGGGTCGAGCGCAGGACGATGGGATGACCTTCCGACGCTTCGAACAGCTCGCCGTCCAGGATGACGCTGCTGTGGTCCCCTTCGATGCGGATGGTGTCGCCCTGCTCCAGATGGATGCCCTGCATCTTCGTCTTGCCCATGCGGCGGAATAGGCTGGCCCAGCCCAAGCGGAGCAATGCCGGGAAGCTCTGGTCCACGGCCATCAGCTTCATGTTGCCGCGCCGGCTTTCGCCGGGGCGCGTGCCCAGCAGCAGCCTTTCCAGCGTGGTGACGATCAGCACGGAAAAGCGCCCCGCCAGCTCGCCATCGCGGATCAGCGAGATGCGGACCGGGCGGCTCGACGGCGGCAGGAAACGCGCGCGGATGCCGAACAGCAGGGAAAACAGCACCGCAATGGCCGTCAGCCCATGGCTGATCCCGTTGGAAAGGCCCAGCGGATAGATCTGGTTGCGGCAATAGAGGATCGAATCCGCGAGGCCCGCGCCGCCCAGGAACATCCCCAGCACCGGCCGCGTTTCGGCCCGCCCGTCCGACAGCGCGATCAACTCGCGCGCGACGACATGGTCGCTGACGTCCGATTTGGCGATCTTCACGATCTTTTCCAACGCCTTGATGGGATCGCCATGGATGCCCAGGTCCAGCGCTATCAGGTTGGTCTTGCCATTGGGGAGCACGGCGATGGGCGGCACGCGGCCCTGGAAATGCTCCCCCTGGTAGAGTTCCGTCAACGCCGCCTGCACCGTGCCGTCGCCGCCGTTGATGACGATGACGGCCGGATCGACGCGGGCGAAGGTCTGGAGCGCGCGGCCGATCTGGTCGACATGCTCCACCTCATAATGGAAGATGTCGGGATTGCTGGCGCAATAGCTCCGCACGCGCGGCAGGGTTTCCCGGTTGCCCGTGGATTTGGGATTGGACAGGAGCGCAACGCGGACCATGATTGTATCGTCACATATATTTGAGGTTGATCGTGATCCGGGTCACGCCCGGCCCGACATGAAATGCCACCTTGTCGACCGAAGGCTTGCCCAGGTTGAAGATGCTGATGCCGGGATTGTTGGAAAAGCCGCCGCCGTCGCGAGAAATGTCGGTCTTTCCGTTCCCGTCGCGGTCGTGCCGCACGGCGATGCCATATTTGCCCGGCTCCGGCACCGGCATACAGAAACGCATGGCGCCGTTGCTGGGCCTCGCCGCCGTCTCGATGCGGTTGAGCCAGGCGCCCTTGGCCAGCCAGGCACCGCGCGTGGCGGGATAGGACTGAAGCCGCACGCTGCCCGTCGAGGCGGCGAAACCGCGCACGTCCACCAGCACCGCCGGCCCCTTGGCCGATGCGGCGCACAGATCCATATCATTTCCGATCTCGCGATGCTGGGCCAGGGCCGGGGAGGCGGCGAACAAGGCCCCCGTCGACATCAGGCCCGCAACAACTTTCAACATGACCATTGCACTCCTGGAAGCTATAGCCGCCCGAACGGATCGGACGGCTGCCCCTGTTCGCCCCGCTTTTTCCGTGGAATCGGATATGGTCCGGCTTTGCGGCCAAAACATGGTGATGGGACGACGACATATTGAAATGCTGACCGCCATCGATCGATATCTCGCCCGCCTGATCGCCTTGCCCATGCTGGGCACGCTGGTCGTCGCCGCCATGCTGCTGGTGCTGGACAAGATGCTGAGCCTGTTCGACTTCGTCGCGGCCGAGGGCGGACCGGTCAGCGTCGTCTGGCGGATGCTGGCCAATATGCTGCCCGAATATCTCTCGCTCGGCATTCCGATCGGGCTGATGCTGGGCATATTGCTCGCCTTCCGCAAGCTGGCGCAGACGTCGGAACTGGACGTGATGCGGGCGGTGGGCCTGTCCTATGGGCGGCTCTTGCGGGTGCCCTATATGTTCGCGATCGCCATGGCGCTCCTCAATCTGGGCATCGTCGGCTTCGTCCAGCCGCTGTCCCGCCATGCCTATGAAGCGCTGCGTTTCGAACTGCGATCAGGCGCGCTGGGCGCGTCGATCAAGGTCGGCGAGTTCACCAGCCTGGGCAAGCGCATGACCATGCGGATCGAGCGCAGCCTGGACGAGGGGCGCAATCTCCAGGGCATTTTCGTGCGCGCGGAAGGCCGGAACGGCCAGTCGCTTGCCGTCACGGCGGCGCAAGGCAGCTTTCTGGCGACGGACGATCCGGACACCATCATCTTCCGTCTGCGCGACGGCGTGCTCGTCAACAACGCGCCCAAATACAAGACGCCCCGCATCCTCTCCTTCTCCAGCCACGACCTGCCCATCGACCTGCCGCAGATAGAAAGTTTCCGGGGCCGCGACGTGGACCGGGAAAAGACGCTGCCCGAGCTCGTCACCATCGCGCGCGACCCCGCCACGCCGCAAAAGTTGCGGGACGAGGTGCGCGCCAATTTCCATTTCCGCATGGTGGAGGTGGTGATGATGATGCTGCTGCCGCTGGCGGCGCTGGCCTTCGCCATCCCGCCCAAGCGCTCCACATCGGCGCTCGGCGTGTTCCTCTCCATCGTGTTCATCGTGACTTATCACAAGATCAATCAATATGGCGAAAGCGTCGGCGCGCTGGGCCGCGTCGATCCGATCATCGCGCTATGGGGGCCGTTCGCGCTGACGGCGGGCCTGATCTTCTGGATGTATCATGTCGTCGCCCATCGCCCCGGCGGCCAGCCGATCGGTGCGCTGGAATATGCCTTCGCCAAGATCGGCAAGCAGGTGAGCCGCATCCTGCCGCTGGGCAACCGGCGCAACGGCAGTTCGACGCAAGAACCGCAGGGAGCGGCGTGATGTTCGATTTCTTCCCGTCGCGCCAGATCAGCTTCTACATGGCGCGGCTGTTCTTCACCCGGACCTTCGCCGTGCTGGCGATGCTGGTGGTGGTGCTCCAGATGCTCGACCTGCTGGGAGAATCGGGCGACATCCTGGCTTATGCAGGCAATGGCGACGCGCAATTATGGCATTATGTCGGCCTGCGCGCGCCGCAGATCATTGCCCGTTTTCTGCCTTTTTCCGTGCTGCTGGGCACGCTCATCATGCTGGCGACGCTCAACCAGAACAGCGAGATCATCTCGATGAAGGCGGCGGGGCTGTCCGCGCATCAGATATTGGCGCCGCTCATCGCTTCGGCGCTGGGCGTGGCCCTCATCAGCTATGCCTTCAACGAGCGGGTCGTGGCGCGCTCGACAGCCGCGCTCAGCGCCTGGCAGGCGGTCGATTACGGCCCGATCCCGCAGGATAGCGGGGTCAAGGTCAATCCCTGGGTGCTGGACGGCAACAATCTCGTCAACGCCACCATCGTTGCGGGCCGGGGCACGGCGACGCAGTTGCGGAAAGTCCATATCTACAATCGCGTCAACAACAGCCTGACAACCATCGTGCGCGCGCCCAGAGGCCATTATGACGCCCGCGCCCGGGATTGGGTGCTGGAAGACGCACAGCAGTTCGACGTGACGCGCGGCACGGTGCGGGACCTGGGCACGGTCCATTTCGGCCGCGATATCCGTCCGGAGCAGTTCACCCTGGCGAAGGTCGATCCCGACGCGCTGACCTTCGGCGAATTGCGCTCCGCCATCGCCGATCTGCATGATGCCGGACGGCCGACGTCCGAACTGGCGGGGAGCTTGTGGCACAAGCTGTCGGGACCGCTCTCCGCGATCCTGATGCCCATCCTGGGTTCCGTCGCGGCGTTCGGGCTGGCGCGGTCGGGCCAGCTTTTCGTGCGCGCCGTGCTGGGCATGGCTTTGGGCTTCGCCTATTTCGTGGCGGATAATTTCTCGCTCGCCATGGGCAGTCTGGGCGCCTATCCGCCGTTTCTGGCGGCATGGGCGCCGTTCCTGCTGTTCCTGCTGGTGGGCGAAACGGTGCTGTTCCGGACGGAAGAGTAGGACCGGGGGTCGCCGGCATGATGGAAGGGGGACTAATAGCAACAGAAGGGGGTTAATAGCAGACGTCGCGCTGGCCCTCCCTCCCGCAGGCGGGAGGGGAGCGAGGTTGCCCCCTCCTCCACGCGAATCCTTCAGGAACGGGTGAGGCCCCGCGGGCACATACCCCGCCCCCGCAACCGGATGGGATCAATCCCGCGCGCTCATTCCCCGCACCGCCCGGTCCTCCCCCAAGCGGATCGTCAGGTCTGCGCGGTCCGGCATTTCAGTCAGGATATGCCGCGTCAGCCGCTCATAATGCTGGATGAAGCGCGCGATCTGGGTATCGGTCATCACGCCGGCGCCGTTCGCGCCCCCGCGCGCGCGCAATGCCTCTTCCTGCTGCGTCCGCCAGCGCCGCACCACCTCGAAACCCGGCGCGGCCAGCAGCACCAGCCGGTCGAGCCGCGCGAACAGCCGCTGATACGCCCCACCCAGCGCCGCGTTCGCGAAGCGTCGCCACACGCCGTCCGCATCGTCCGCACGCTCCAGCGCGTTGACCGGGTCCGTCATCGCCGCCTCCGCCTGCGGCCGCGCGCCGACGCACCATCCTTCCAGGATCAGCAGCCGCGTCCCCGCCGCCGCGCGGCTCCAATCGGCTTCGTCCGCGCGATCGTCCGCCGCCTTGTCGAAGCGCGGCAGGGCCACCGCCTCGCCCCGCTCCAGCGCGGCGATCACCTCCAGGCCCAGCGCAACATCATGCGTGCCCGGCACGCCCCGCGTCCGCAGCAGCGGATGGACCGTCCGCGCCAACTCCGCCCGCTCGGCGCGGCGCAGGTAGAGATCGTCGATGGACAGCACCGCGCTCGCCGCGCCGCTTCGTTCCATCCGTTCCTTGAGCGCCGCCGCCAGCGTCGACTTGCCGCTTCCCTGCGCGCCGCAGAGGCCCAGCACGAACAGCCCGCCGGGCGCACCCGCCAGATCGCGCGCCAGCATCTCCGCCACGGCGTTCAGCGCCGGACCGTCGGAAGGCGGCGTCATCGCTCCGCGATCAGCAGCTTGTCGATCTTGCGCCCGTCCATGTCGACGATCTCGAAGCGCCAGCCCTGATCGTCGACATGATCGCCCACTTCGGGCAACCGCTTGAGCAGCCACAGGGCATGGCCCGCGACCGTCGCATAGTCCCGGTTCTCCGGCAGGTCGATGCCGATCCGATCCGCAAGCTGGTCCATCGGCATCTGTCCCGACACCAGCAGGCTGCCGTCCTCGCGCTCCACCAGGTCCGGCTCCTCGTCCGTGTCCCGGTCCGAAGCGAAGTGCCCGGCAATGGCCGACAGCAGGTCGGCGGGCGTCACGATCCCTTCGAAATGGCCATATTCGTCATGCACCATGACCATCGGCACGTCGGCGCGGCGCAGCACTTCCAGCGCGTCCATCGCATCCACCTGATCCGGCACGACCTCCGCCTTGCGGATCAGCGCCTCCAGGTCCAGCGCCTCTCCCCGGAACAGCGCGGTCATGATGTCGCGCGCCTGCACGATGCCGACGATGTCCTCCACCGATCCGCGCCCCACCGGCAGGCGGGTATGCGGCGTTTCCAGCAGCCGGGCGCGAATCGTCGCCTCGTCCGCGCCGATGTCGATCCAGTCGACGTCCATGCGCTGCGTCATCACCTCCCGCACCGGCCGGTCGGCCAGCCGCACCACGCCGGAGATGATCGCGCGCTCGCTTTCCTCGATCACGCCGGACCGGCTGGCTTCGGCGACGATCAGGTGCAGTTCCTCCGCCGTCACATGATCCTCGGACTCGCGGGTCATGCCCAGCAAGCGGAAGATCAGCGCGCTCGACCCGTCCAGCACCCACACGACCGGCGCGGTCAGCCGCGCCAGCCACATCATCGGCTTGGCGACCACCACCGCGATGGCTTCGGGCCGGCGCAGCGCGAACTGCTTGGGCACCAGTTCCCCGACGATCAGCGAGGCATAGGTGGTCAGGCCGATCACCAGCGCAAAGCCCAGATTCGCCGCCAGATGGGGCGACAGCCCCAGCAGCCGCAGCCGCTCGCCCACCGGCCCGCCCAGGCTCGCCCCGGAATAGGCGCCCGCGACGATGCCGATCAGGGTGATGCCGATCTGCACGGTGGACAGGAACTTGCCCGGATCGCTCGCCAGCGTCAGCGCCGACCGCGCCCCGCGCCGTCCCGCCTTCTCCATCGCCTGAAGCCGCGGCTTGCGCGACGACACGATGGCCAGTTCCGACATGGCGAACACGCCGTTCAGCGCCACCAGCGCGAGGATGATGACAAGATCGACCCAGGGAAAGGGCGACAGCGAATGAGGGGAAAGCATGGCCATGGCGGTCGATATCCCCCCTATAACGAATATTCTTTCATTTCCACAACAGTCCCATCAGTGTCGGTTCAGTTCGATAGTGGAACAAGTTCCGCTTTCGACGATTTCACACCTGTCGTCTCCAGGGACGCATAAAGACAAGGGATCAGGACCGATGAAGCTTTCCTACCGCATCATGAGCGCCGCGGGCCTTGCCGCCATGCTGGCGACCGCCGCCTGCACCACCGACCCGGAAACCGGCAACCGCCAGATTTCGAAGGCCGCGATCGGCGGCGTCGGCGGCGCGCTGGGCGGCTATCTGCTGGGCGATCTGGTCGGCGGGCGGCATGACCGCACGGAAAAGATCCTGGGCGCGGGGATCGGCGCCGTCGCCGGCGCGGGGATCGGCGCCTATATGGATGCGCAGGAACGCAAGCTGCGCGAGCAGACCGCGGGCACGGGCGTGGACGTGATCCGCGACGGCGACAATCTGCTGCTGCGGATGCCCTCGGGCATCACCTTCGGCTTCGACAGCGCCGCCGTGCAGCCGCAGTTCCAGCCGACGCTGAACGATGTGGCGTCCGTGCTGGCGCAATATCCCAAGACCTATATCGACGTATACGGCCACACCGACAGCGACGGCAGCGACAGCTATAATCAGGGCCTGTCCGAACGGCGCGCCCGGTCGGTCGCCGACTATCTCACATCCCACGGCGTCCAGTCCGCCCGCATCGCGACGCGCGGCTTCGGCGAGACGCAGCCCATCGCGTCGAACGCAACCGAGGAAGGCAAGGCGTCCAACCGCCGCGTCGAAATCAAGGTCGCGCCCGTTACCGAAGCCGACGTGCGGTCCTGAACCTTTCGCGAGAAGGCAGGCTCCTTTCCGGGCGGAATGGAGCCGGCCTTCATTATTGGAAAGCGGTTATGGGCTGCGAGCGGACATTGCGGAGGCGTGAAAAATGCTTCCGTCGCATGGATGCGGACGCGGGCTTGCCCTAAATCAGCGATTCCAGCAGCCCGATCAAAGGCAGGTCGGCGGGCGGCATGTCCAGCGCGTACATCTGCGCCGGACGCACCCATTTGAGCGCCGTGGCGTGGCGCGCTTCGGGCACGCCCTGCCATTTGCGGCATACATAGAGCAGCAGCAGCAGATGGCGCTCGCCCAGCGGCGCACTGGCGAAGGTCGCGGGGGCGAGGCAGCTTGCATGGGTGCCGATGCCCAGCTCCTCCTCCAGTTCCCGCACCAGCGCCGCTTCGGGCGTTTCGTGCGGCTCCACCTTGCCGCCGGGAAACTCCCACAGGTTCGGCAGGGACGTGTGGGGCGGCCGCTGTTGCAACAGCACGCGGCCGTCCGCATCGACCAGCGCGGCGGCCACGACCAGGAGGGGAGAAATCTGCATCATGTCGGTCCAGTGAAAGGGCTTTGTTAACCGCGCCTCCTTTACACAGCCAGCCGGGACTGTCTGCAACGGACTGGAATGGCAATGCGGGGGCTTATCGACAAGATCGTCCGATGCGCCCTGGCGCGATGCCAGCGCGGCGCGACGGCGATTGAATATGCGCTGATCCTCGCCTTCATTTTCCTGGCGATCGTTTCCGCCGTCGGCCAGTTCGCGAACACGTCCATCAAGATGTGGAACCATGTGGCGGAAGAAGTTAATTCCCACTAACCATCAATAATTGACAAAACGGATCGGACATTAAGTTTTTCTCAACTGAACTCCCTTAAATCGGGTTTTGCTTATCTTCCGGTCAAAGAAGAGAAGCCGGGTAGTTGAACGATTTCTCTGACTATGGAGACGAACATGCAGTTTATTCGCAAGATGCTGAAGAATGAAGAAGGCGCGACCGCCATTGAATATGGTCTGATCGCGGCCCTGATCGCCGTCGCCGCAATCGGCGCGATGACCTCGCTGGGCAGCAGCCTGCGCTCGACCTTCTCGACCACGTCGGACGCCCTTGATACGGGTGTTCAGACGGGGCAGGCGCCGGCCCCGACCTCCACCGGCGGCTAATAATCGCTAGGTTGTAGTTCAATGGATAGGAAAGGCAGGGGAAGCAATTCCCCTGCCTTTTCTTATGTACCACTACCGTCAAACCACGATCTTCACCCGTTGCCCCGGCCGCAGCACCGATTGCGCCGTCAGCGCGTTGATCGTCAGGAACCGTTCCAGCGGATAGTCGGTATAGGCCATCCGCTTCGCCAGCGACTGCACGGTGTCGCCTGCCTTTACAGTGACGACCTCCACCCGGCGCGGCCGGATCGCGGCGGCGTTCTGCGCGGACAGGCGCTGCACGGACTGCACCATGGACGCGAACGGTCCCACGCCCTGCCCCGCGCCGGTCAGCAGCAGGAAATGATAGGCTTTGCCGCCCCCGAAATCATAGGCGAACACCGTCGCGTCGACCTGTCCCGACTGGGTATTGGCCCGCACCGTGCGCCATGCCGCGGGCAGGCCGTTGACGGTGGTGCGGCTGACTTCGCCCTCCGGCGCTTTCCCGCCGCCCAGCTTGGCAAGAACCGAGTCGATATAGGCGGCCAGATTGCCCGGATAAGGCGCGGCGGTGAACTGCGCCTGCCCGCCCGATCCCGCGACCGTCACCGCGCTCGCGCCGTTTTCCATGCCGAAACCGGACGGCGCGGTGAAGGCGAGGCGCATGTCGGGGTGACGGAAACGGCTGCCTTCGATCACGCCCTGTTTGGGATCGTCGCCATAGAGCACGCCATCCACCGCGTTCAGGAAGGCGTCGCGATTGCGGACGGTGCTCGTCGAGCCGCTGCGCTGCGCCTCGCGCGCGGCCCGGCCGACGCGGGATGCCGGGTCGGGGTGCGTGCTCGCCCATTCCGGCATGGACCCCGCATTGCCCGTCACGCGGCTGTCGAGGCTGCTTTGCGCGGCCAGCGAAGCCAGCATGTCGGACAGCGCGCGCGGGTCATAGCCGCCCGACGCCAGATAGCGGATGCCCAGATCGTCGGCCTCATATTCCTGCGAGCGCGAGAATTTGAGGGTCAGCAACTGGCTACCCGTCCCGATCCCCTTTTGCAGCAGGCCGCCAATCGCGGAATCGCCCAGCAGCGCGCCGGTCAGCACTTGAAGCAAGGCGCCGCCCACGGCGTTGCGCTGCGCCGTCTTCTGCCGCCGCTGGCCGTGCTGGGCGGCGACATGGCCGATTTCATGGCCCAGCACGCCCGCCAGTTCCGCCTCGTCGTTCATCAGGGCCATGAGCTGGCGGGTGACGTAGACATAGCCGCCGGGAATCGCGAAGGCGTTGTTCACCGGCGAATTGAGCAGGGTGACGGTGAAGTCGCCCTGCGCATTGGACAGGCCCGACTGGACGGCGATGCGGCGGCCCACGCCCTCCACATATTTCGCCTGCGGTCCGGCATAGGCGCCGCCGAACTCTTCCAGCAGTTGCGGATGCTGCTTCGCGCCCGCTTCCTTTTCCTGCGGGTTGATCGAAGATACGGTGCGGATCGCGCGCTGTTGCCCGATCACGGATGGCGCGGCGGCCATGACGCCCGCCAGCGCCAGCATTCCCGTTGCGGCACAGCTCCAGACATATCGTTTCTTCACGGCTGACAGTCCCTTTCCATGGCCCATGATGGCGGAAGGATAAGGGGCTGTCACCTGTTCGTGGAAGCGATTCATGCGAGGCGGGCTTGGGTGGATTTCAGGCCCCCGTTCGTCATGCCAGGTTGATAAATAGCCTAAATCGGGAAGCGTCAGGCGCCGATGGCCAGGAACTTGTCCGCCCGATCCGTCCGCAATGCGTCGGCGCTCATGCCGGAAAGCGCATCCAGTTCCTCGCCGATCGCCGCGGCGAGGTTGGCGGTCGCGACGGCGGGCTGGCGATGCGCGCCGCCCAGCGGTTCGGGCACGATGCGGTCGATGACGTCCAGCGCCCGCAGATGCTGCGCCGTCACCTGCATGGCCGTGGCCGCTTCGCTCGCCTTGTCGGCGGTGCGCCACAGAATCGAGGCGCAGCCTTCGGGCGAGATCACCGAATAGATCGCATGTTCGAACATCAGCACGCGGTTCGCCGCCGCCAGCGCCACCGCGCCGCCCGATCCGCCTTCGCCCACGACAGCCGCCACCATCGGCACGCCAAGGGCCAGACATTGTTCGGTCGAACGGGCGATGGCTTCGGCCTGCCCGCGCTCCTCCGCCTGCACGCCGGGGAACGCGCCGGACGTGTCGACCAGCGTGACGACCGGCAGGCCGAAGCGGTCCGCAAGCTGCATCAGGCGGATCGCCTTGCGATAGCCTTCGGGTTTGGCCATGCCGAAATTGTGGCGGACGCGGCTGGCGGTGTCGTCGCCCTTTTCATGGCCGATCACCATGACGCGCCGCTCACCCAGCGTGGCAAGGCCGCCCAATATCGCCTGATCGTCGGCAAAGGCGCGGTCCCCGGCCAGCGGCATGAAATCGTCGAACATGCCCGCGACATAATCCTTGAAATGCGGGCGTTCGGGGTGGCGGGCCACCTGCGTCTTCTGCCACGGCGTCAGCTTGGCATAAGTGTCCGCCAGCATCTTGCCGGCGCGCTGCTCCAGCTTGTCGATTTCGCCGTCGATGTCGATGTCGCCCGCATCGGCGGTGGCGCGCAGTTCGATGATGCGGGCCTCAAGCTCCGCGATCGGCTTTTCAAATTCCAGAAAGCTTACCATGGGCAGAGGCGTTAAGGCGCAGAGGCTCCGCCGTCAACGCGCCGATGGGGCATGGCGGCCAAAGGGTGGCGGCTGTTGACCAGTTCGACCAGCCGGCGGCTGTCGACATGGGTGTAGATCTGCGTCGTGGCGATGTCGGCATGGCCCAGCATGGATTGCAGCGCGCGCAGGTCCGCCCCGCCTTCCAGCAGATGCGTGGCGAAGGCATGGCGCAGCACATGGGGGCTGACCCGTTGCGGCGCGATCCCGGCGGCGGCGGCGAGCGCCTTGATGAGCTGATAGAGGCGGATGCGGCTCAGATGGCTCTTGCCGGAGGGGAACAGCCACGGGCTGTCGGCAGGCACATGGGCCAGCCATGCCGCCACCGCCGCCCGCGCCCGGTCGGAAATGGGGACAAGCCGCTCCCGCCCGCCTTTCCCCTTGAGGATCAGGAAGGGCCTGTCCGCCGCCAGCGCCCGGCGGGGCAGCGACACCAGTTCGGTGGCGCGCAGGCCGGAGCCGTAGAGCAGTTCGATCAGCGCGGCTAGGCGCAGGTCGAGCGGCGGGGGATGTGGGGCCGCGATTCGCTCCTCGATCCGGTGAAAGAGCCTTTCGACATCCTGCACGGACAGGATCTTCGGCAGCGGACGGCGCGTGACCGGACGGGGGAGGCTGGCGGATGGATTGTCGCTCCGCAGCCCCTCTTCCTCCAGAAAGGCGTAGAAGGCGCGCAGGGCGGACGCTTTGCGCGCCACGCTGGACGCGGCCAGTTGCGCCCAAGCCTCCGGCAGCGCGGCCAGCCTTTCCTTGCCAGCCGCCGCAAGCCCGCCGACAAGGGCGCCCGCGCCCTCCAGATCGGTGCGATAGGCCAGCAGCGTGTTGCGCGACGCCCCCCGCTCCGCCGCCATCATTTCCAGGAAGCGGTCGATCAGGACGGCGTCGTCGTTCATGAGTCAGGCGCGGGCATGGGTTAGGCGCGGGTCAGCGCTTCCGCCGCAATCATCCGCGCTTCGGGGTCCAGCCCGACGCGATGCAGCGCCGCGACGATGTGGAACAGATGCGCAGGCGGCAGGCGGCTCCATTCCCCCGCCTGCATCCCGACAGCCGCCAGCAGGGCGACGGTCGCCTTCTCTCCGCGCTGCGCCGCCGCGCCGATGGCGCGCGCCCAGCGGCTGTTGGCCGCGAGGGTGAAGCCATTGTCCTGCGCCAGCGCGGCCGCATCGCCCTGCGGCAGGCGCGACAATCCAGCCAGCGCCGCGATCAGCAGGCGGCCGCGTTCCGGCCCGGCTTCCCCGATGAAATCCGACACCCGGCTGCGGCTGATATCGACGACCGCGCTCGGCGCGCCGACGGACAGCAAGGCCCAGAGATCGGACCCGCCTTCTCCATTCAGCTTTCCAGCCGTGGACGCCCAGCGCGCCGCATTGCGATCATAGCCCGCCGTCAGCATGGCCGCGACCAGATTGGCCGCGTCGCGGGCCTCCACCTGCGCAAGGGGCAAGGCCGCCGCCGCCCGCGCCGTGGCGATCAGGCCGACATAATCGGGCCGGGCATTGTCCTGCCAGACCATGTGCATCCCTTGCAGCCGCGCGGCGATGCTGGGTCCGCCATAAGCGGCGCGCAGCGCGTCGACCCTGTCGCCAAGGGCGGCCGGGACGTCGCCGTCCCCGCCCAACTGACTGTAGAAACCGACAAGCGCCTTGCTCGAAAACACGCCCAGCCGCGCGGCGATATCCGCGCCCGGCTGACGGCGGACGGCGGACAAGGCGGGCGCGCGCGCCTCCCACGCCCGGACATGCTGTCCCGCCGTCCCATAGAGCGCATCGGGAATCTCGACATTCAGCGCGGTCGCAAGGCCAAAGCGCCACGCCGTCAGCCTGTCGACCCGATCCCATTCGATCTTCACCGACCGGCGGGCATTGAAGCCGGTGCCCACGACCTTCTCCGCCAGCCGATAGTCGATCCCGCGCGCGACGCCGCGCCGCCTCGTCTGATTGAGCGCGCCGCTGGCCGAACCCTGATCCCCCGAAAGCGCCGCGCAGATCGCGCGCGTCATGTCCCAGCCCGGTTCCTTGCTGACCTTCAGCGCGCCGGCGGACAGCGGACACAGCCCCGCCGGGTCCGCCGTCGCCAGATAGGTCTGCATCGCCACCGCATAGAGGCGCGGGGTGAAGCGGTCCGGATCGACGCTCTGCACCAGCAGCCGCGCGCTGTCGGCCTCGCCCATGCGCAGCAGCAGCCAGGCGCGCTCCGCCACCCAGTCCGCGCCGTCGATGCCGCGCGGCGTATCGGTCGCGCTCAGCAAAGCGCGGCGCAGCAGGATGCTTCCCCAGCGCGACACGATGGGCGCGCGCGTTTCCTTCATCAATATGGCAAGGAATTGCCCCGATTCCGATCCGAACGCACCCGGCTCCATCCCCAGGGTCCGGGGCGTCAGCGGGCCGACCCGGTCCAGCGACCGGCGGGCGCTGTCCGGCAGATCATATTTCGCCTTCTGGGCGGCCAGTTCCTCCTCGCTGCGTTCTTGCGCCGCGCTGTTGTTCGCTCCCTCCTCCGGCAAGGTCAGCGAAAGCGCGGGCGGGGGCGTCGGCGCGGCGGGCGTCGCGGGCGACGGCGACGGCGTTCTTCCAGGCTGCGATGGAGTTGGTGCGGGAGCAGGCGCGGCCGGCGCGTCGCCGAAACCGGGGGGCAGAAGGGATTCAGGCGCGTCCTGCGCCACAACAGGCACGGCCAGCGCCAGGGCAAGCGTGCCCAGCATCCACTTCGCATTCCCCCGGCTGCGCGGCATCTGCCTTATTTGCCCAGCTTTTCGGCGGGAACGACCTTTTCCACGCGCTGCTGCGGCCGTTCCCCGCCGCGCGACCAGAGGAAGGCAATCAGCGCAACCAGCACGATCACCAGCACGATGGGAATGATCGGCAACCGCGTGCGGCGACGCGAACTGCCTTCGAAACTGCTGTGGGAACGATTATTCTTCATGTGTCCTTCTGCGGCCTGTTGCCGTTTCGAGAAAGCAAAGTTGCGATTTGCCTGGCTGACGGCTGGCTGTATAGCCCCGGTCGCCATGCAGCGAAACAGCAAATCCACGGCAGCCGCCCTGAAGCGCGGGCCGATCGTCCTGGTCGGCATGATGGGCGTCGGCAAATCCACCGTCGGGCGCCGCCTTGCCGCGCGCCTCGGCCTCGCCTTCGTCGATGCCGATGAAGAGATCGAAAAAGCCGCCGGCATGACGGTGAGCGAGATTTTCGAGCGCTTCGGCGAAGCGCATTTCCGCGACGGCGAGCGGCGCGTGATCGCCCGCCTGATGGACGGCGCGCCCAAGGTCATCGCGACGGGCGGCGGCGCCTTCATGCAGGCCGACACGCGCGCCGTGATCCTGGAGCAGGCGACCGCCGTGTGGCTGGACGCGGACATCGACATATTGGTCGACCGTGTGTCTCGCCGCGAAGGGCGCCCGTTGCTCAAGAACAAGGACCCGCGCGTGGTGCTGACCGAGTTGGCGGCTGTCCGCAATCCGGTCTACGCGCTCGCGCCCATTCATGTGAAAAGCATCGCCGCGCCGCACGAAGTCGCGGTCGAGCGGATTTTGGAGCAGCTTCCGGCATGGCAATAGTGCGAGTCGCGCTGGATGCGCGCAGTTACGATATCGTGATCGAACAGGGCGCGCTGGACCGCGCGGGCAGCCATCTGGCGGGCTATGCGCGCAAGGGGCGGCTGGTTGTCGTGACGGACGCCCATGTCGCGGCCGCGCAACTTCCCCGGCTGGACGCCAGCCTGCGCGCCGCCAATGTGGCGGTGGAACCCGTCATCCTTCCCCCCGGCGAACAGACGAAAAGCTGGCGGCACCTGGAAAGCCTGCTGGACGATCTGCTGGCGCTGGAGATCGAGCGGGGCGATCATATCGTGGCGCTGGGCGGCGGCGTGATCGGCGATCTGGTCGGTTTTGCCGCCTCGATCCTGAAACGCGGGTGCCATTTCATTCAGGTGCCGACAACCCTTCTGGCGCAGGTCGACAGTTCGGTCGGCGGCAAGACCGCGATCAACGCCAAGGCTGGCAAGAACCTGATCGGCAGCTTCTATCAGCCCGGCCTCGTCCTGATCGACCCGTCCACGCTCGACAGCCTGCCCCAGCGCGAAACCCGCGCAGGCTATGCCGAAGTCTTGAAATATGGCTTGATCGACGACCCTGATTTCTTTGCCTGGTGCGAACGGGAAGGCGAACGCCTGCTGGCGGGCGATCCGCAGGCCCGCGAATATGCCATCGAACGCAGCGTGCGCGCCAAGGCCGCCATCGTCGCCGATGACGAGCGGGAAATGTCGGGCCGGCGCGCCCTGCTCAACCTGGGCCATACGTTCGGCCACGCGCTGGAGGCGGACACGGGTTTTTCCGACAGGCTGCTCCATGGCGAAGGCGTGGCGGCGGGCATGGCGCTGGCCTTCCGCTACTCGGCCCGCCTCGGCCTCTGCCCACCCGCCGATGCGGAGCGCGTGACGGCGCACATCAAGGCGGTGGGCCTGCCCCACGACCTCGCCAGCGCACATGTGCGGGCGGACGGCGCGGCGCTGGTCGCGCATATGCTGCATGACAAGAAGATGGCGGCGGGCACCCTGCCCTTCCTTCTGGCGCGGGGGATCGGTCAGACGTTCCTGTCGAAGGATGTAGCGCTGGACGACGTGGCGGCGTTTCTCGAAGAGGACCGCGCCGCCGCCGGAGCGTGAGGATAGGCTTGCCGTCCATTATGTTGGTTTTGGCGGCAAACGGCCATTTGCGGTCATCCACCCATCACTGCCATTCGACATGCGAGTGTGCGAACCGCATGCCGTCAAAACAAAAAGGGCGCCGTCGCGGGCGCCCTTCCCTTCATCCTTGCAGAGGATATTATTTCTTCAGCGTCAGACCGCCGAAACGCTTGTTGAAGCGCGCCACCTGGCCGCCCTGGTCGAGCTGGCGCTGGCCGCCGATCCATGCCGGGTGCGACTTGGGATCGATGTCGAGCGCCATCGTGTCGCCTTCCTTGCCCCAGGTGGAGCGGGTGCGGAAGGTCGAACCGTCGGTCATCTGGACGGTGATGAAGTGATAATCGGGATGCGTATCGGCTTTCATGATCTGCTCCGTTCATGACCGGTTTCCGACCGGCCGGGGATGCCAAAAAACTTGCGAAGGCGCGCGGTTACATGCCTTTCCGCCCGAAAGCAAGGGGAAAGGCCGCCCCTTCCCCTGCCCGGTCAGTCCTTCGGCGGGTCCGATATCATGGCGACGAAATTGGCTTCCGCCACCAGCTTGCCTTCGATCATCGCCTTGCCCGCGAACTTGCAGATCGCGCCGCGCGACTGGGTGATCTCGACATGCAGGTCAAGCAGGCAGCCCGGCTCGACCGGAGAGCGGAATTTCGCCCCGTCGATGCTCATGAAATAGACCAGCTTGCCGGAATTGGCGAGTTGCATGGTTTCGACGGCAAGCACGCCCGCCGCCTGCGCCATGGCCTCCACGATCAGCACGCCCGGCATGATCGGCCGCGTGGGAAAATGGCCCTGAAAGAACGGCTCGTTCGCGGAAACCGCCTTCACCGCGTGGATCGCGCTGCCCGGCACGAGCGAAACCACGCGGTCGACGAGCAGCATCGGATAACGGTGCGGGAGCGCCGCCATGACTCCACGGACATCCATGGAGCCAGGGGAGGCGGCGGCCGCTTCAATCTGATCCGTCATGCCCGATCAGCGCGAGGTCGGCTGCTGCGAGGGATTGGCGGGCGCGGCGGCGGGTGCCTGACCCTGCTGCTCCTGACCGCCCGGACGCCAGCCGGCCGGCGGCGTGATGCCGACGGAGGGCACCAGCGCATTAAGCTCAGTCACCACATTCTGCGTGATATCGACACCGGGCTGATAGGACACGGTGGCGTCGGGACCGAGCACCAGGTCGACCTTTGCCTTGGTCATCGCGGTCTTGAGCGCGTCGGACAGCTTCGCCGTGATCTGCTCTTCGACATAGGCGTTGGCAAGGCCGATGGGCTGGCCCAGGCGCTGCAATTCGGCCTGGCCGTCCTGCTGGGCTTTCTGGGCCGCTTCATACTGGGCCTGGATGGCCGGGGTCGGCTTGCCGCCCGCCGCCTTCATCGCGGCGTCGAGTGCCGTGCTCTTGGCGCGCAGGTCGGCGTCGATGGCGTTCTTGCGCGCGGTGAAGCTGTCGATCTGCGCCTTGTAAGTGGTCTGGATCTGGCTGCGGGCCGTGGTGTAGGCGTTGCTGGTCGCGACGGCGCGCTGGATGTCGACCACGGCGATGCCCTGTTTCGACTGGGCGACGGCCGGCGCGGACGCAAGCGCGATGACGGAAACCGGCGCGAAAGCGATCGCGGCCGCCTTGAAGATCATGTTCATCAGAATTGAGTCCCTACGTTAAAGGTGATCAGTTTGGTGTCGTCGCCCGGTTCCTTGAGCAGCGCCTTGGCGATGTCGATGCGGAACGGCCCGAAAGGCGAGTTCCAGTTGACGCCGAAGCCGACCGAGACGCGGGGCTTGAGCGTGTCTCCGAGATATTCTTCCACGAAGCCCGTGCCACTTATATGGCTGTAGCCGGAAGGACAGGTTGGCGCAGCGGCTGTTCCGCCTGCCTTTTCCGACGTTGCCGTCGTCGAGCCACTAGGAGGGCTGCAATACCCCCCAAATCCCGCAGCACCATTTACCAGAGCGGGATTCTTCAACCCCGCGACGGCACCAGCGTCGACGAAAACGGAAGGCCGCAGGCCCATTTCCCGTGCGCCGGAACCCAGCGGAATTTCGACTTCCGCGCGCGCCATATAGTAGATTCGGCCACCCAGCGCGTCATCAGTCCGATTGTTGTTAGAGGTGGACGGCGTGGCGGTAATGACTCCCCCGTCCGTTGTGCTCTCATAATATCTGCGAATAACGCGCGGGCCGATGCCGCGAATGTCGAAGCCGCGCATCTGCGGTTCGCCCAGAAAGAAACGGTCCGTGAGACGCACCGGATCGACAAGAGCGCCGGTGGAATCACGGCGGTCGCCTTCCAGGCTGTGGATATAGCCACCCTCGCCCGAAATCGAGAAGATGAAACCACCTCCCAGCGGCCAATATTTCGATCCGTTGAGGCGGGTGCGGACATATTTGACGCTGCCGCCTAACCCCGCGAAATCCTGACTGAGGACGACATTATGCCCCCGCGTCGGACGGATGCGATTGTCACGCGTGTCGTAGATCAGCGAATAGCCGACCGAGGATGTCGTGCGCTTGCCGATCGCATCGCACAGATAACGGCCCGCCAGCAGCGGGTCGCACTCGATGTTTCCGTCGCCGTCCGTATCCGAATAATAGGTATCCTTGTCCAGCGTCACGTCATCGAAGTTCAGGCTATAGCGCAGCGCCAGCGACATATATTCCGTGATCGGCACGCCCGCGCGGATCTGAAAGCCGGTGGTCGTCTGTTCATAGGTCGTGTCGCGATCGTTATTGTTCAAATAACGAAAGCTGTTGAGGTCGCGGCGGTAGATGTCGCCGCCCAGAGCGATGTTCTTGTCCATGAAATAAGGTTCGGTGAAACCGACCTCGACGGACTTGGAATAGTTCGACCAGTTGACGCTGGTGCGCAGTTCCTGCCCCTTGCCGCGGAAGTTGCGCTGCGTGATCGACGCGGACAGGATGAAGCGTTCGAGCGAAGAGAAACCGGCCGAAAGCGACAGTTCGCCGGTCGATTTTTCCTGCACGTTGGTTTCAAGCACGATGCGGTCGGGCGCGGACCCCGGCTTCTGTTCCACATCCAGCTTTTCCTGGAAGAAGCCGAGCGAGTTGATGCGATCCTTGGACCGCTTGACGAGGAAGCTGTTGAAGGCGTCGCCTTCCGCCAGACGGAATTCGCGGCGGACGACCTTGTCCTGCGTCAGCGTATTGCCGTTGATGTCCACCCGCTCGACATAGACACGCGGCGCGTTGGCGATGCGGAAATTGATCCCCATCGTCAGCGTGTCCTTGTCGCGGTTGAAGTCGGGCTGGACATCCGCGAAAGCATAGCCGAACAGGCCCGCCGTCTCGCTCAGCGTGTCGACCGTGTCCTCGACCTGCTTGGCGTTGTACCACTGCCCCTTCTTCATCGGCAGCATCCTGGTCAGCGAATCGCCGGACAGGTCGCGAATGTCGCTTTCGACCTTCACGTCGCCGAACTTGTAGCGGTCCCCTTCCTCCACCACATAGGTGATGATGAAGTCCTGCTTGTCGGGCGTCAGTTCCGCCACCGCCGATGTCACGCGGAAATCGGCATAGCCTTCGGTCAGGTAGAACTGGCGCAGCTTCTGCTGGTCATAGGCGAGGCGGTCGGGGTCGTAGCTGGTGCCGGAGGAGAAGATGCGGAACCAGCGCGACTGCTTCGTCACCATCTGGCTGCGCAATTCACCGTCGCCGAACTTCTCGTTGCCGATGATGTTGATCTGGCGGACCTTGGACTTGGGTCCTTCGGAAATCTCGAAGACGATGTCGACGCGGTTCTGGTCGAGCTGCACCATCTTGGGTTCGACCGTCGCGGCGAAGCGGCCCTGACGGCGATAGAGTTCGATGATGCGGGCGACGTCCGCGCGCACCTTCGACCGGGTGTAGATCTGGCGCGGGGCGAGCCGGATTTCCGGCCGGATCTTTTCTTCCTTCAGGCGCTTGTTGCCTTCCAGGACAATGCGGTTGATGACCGGATTTTCCTTCACCTCGATGGTGAGCGCGCCATTGTCGTTGCGGATCTGAACGTCGGCGAACAGTTCCGTTTCATAAAGGTCGCGCAGCGCCTGATCAAGCGACTCCTGCGTGAAGGGTTCCCCCAGACGCAGCTTGGTGTAGGAGAGCACCGTGTCCGGCTCCAGCCGCTGCTGCCCGGCGACGGTCAGGCCGCGGATGGTTCCGGCGGGCGTCGCGGGCGGAGCGGGGGCGGCGGCCCGCGCAGGCGCGGCTGCCTGCCCATAAGCCGGCACGGCGGACAGGCCCGCGATCATCGTTGTCGCCAGCAAGGCCGCAACGACCGGACGCTGCCTGCTGCTGCTCATCATCGCTGTCACCCGCTCCACCCTCAAAATAAAGTTTGTTACCGTCCATACAAAAGACGATACGAAATCGCGTCTCCCTGCCCGATGCGGCTCAGCCGATCAAGTCGGACAGACGCTCCCAGAGCCCGAAAGAAGACAAATCGTTGAAAGTCACCAGCATCATCACGGTCAACAGCAGCGCCAGACCGGACCGATAGGCCCATTCCTGCACCTGCGGGCTGACCGGCCGCCGCTGTATCGCCTCCAACCCGTAAAACAGCAGATGACCGCCATCCAGCATCGGGATTGGCAACAGGTTGATGAACCCCAAATTAATCGAGATGAGCGCCATGAAGAAGACGAAGCTCTCCACGCCCAGCGTCGCGGCCTGACCCGACACCTCCGCGATCTTGAGCGGCCCACCCAGTTCCTTGACCGATCGGCCGCCGCCGACGATCTGTCCCAGCGTTTCCACCATGGTCCGCACGATATCGCCCGTGCGGTCAACGGCGACCACAGGCGCGCGCCACAGGCTCACAGGCTCGATCACCGGCTCGCCCGGCGCGATGCCCAGCCGCCCGATGCGGAAACTGTTGCCGAAGCCGTCCTTCTCCTCGACGCTGCCGATCTCGCCCTGTTGCGTGAGCCGCGCGCCGTCGCGCTCCAGCACGATCGCCACCGGTTCGCCGGGACGGATCTGGGCATAGAGGCGGATGTCGTCGAAGGTCGCCATTTCCCGCCCGTTGAGCGAGACGATGCGGTCCCCGGCCACGATTCCCGCCGCCGCGGCGGCGCTGCCGGACTGGACCTGCCCGGCTATGGCGGGGGTGCGGCTTTCGCCGTGGATCAGGGCGAAGGCGGCGAGAATCAGGATCGCGAACAGGAAATTGATCGCCGGGCCTGCCGCGACGATCGCCGCGCGCTGCCACAACGGCTTGGCGGGGAAGCTTTCCGCCCGTTCGCGCGCGGAAAGCTCCAGCCATCCGGGATCGGTCTGGCTCGCGGCGTTCATGTCGCCCTTGAATTTCACATAGCCGCCCAGCGGGAAGGCGGCGATGCGCCAGCGCGTTCCCCGGCGGTCCACCCATGCGGCCAGTTCCGGACCGAAGCCGATGGAAAAGGCGTCGGCCTTCACCCCGCACCAGCGGCCGACCAGATAATGCCCCATCTCATGCACGAAGACGAGGGGTCCGATAACCGCGACGAAAGCGAGAACGGTCAAAAGGAAACCGGGATTCTGGATCAAACCGTCAATCTTTCCATCACCTGCCTTGCCATGGCGCGCGCTTCGGCATCGGCAGCCAGCACATCGTCGATCCGACGAGGCGCAGCCGTGCTATAGCGGTTCACTACATCTTCCACAATTGCGGCGATATCAAGGAAGCCTATGGCCCCTTCGAGAAAGGCGGCGACGGCGACCTCATTGGCGGCGTTCAATATAGCGGGGACAGCGCCGTCCGCCCGCGCCGCCTGCCGCGCGAGGCGCAGGGCGGGAAAGCGGTCCTCATCGGGCGCCTCGAAATCGAGCCGGCCGATCCGCGCCAGATCGAGCGGCTGGCACGGCGTGGCGATCCGCCGCGGCCAGGCCAGCGCATGGGCAATCGGAATCCGCATGTCGGGCGACCCAAGCTGCGCCAGCGTGGAGCGGTCGCGATATTCCACCATCGAATGAATGACCGACTGGGGATGGACCAATATCTCGATCCGGTCGGCGCCGATGGGGAAGAGGTGCGCGGCCTCGATCAATTCCAGCCCCTTGTTCATCATCGTCGCGCTGTCGACGCTGATCTTCGCGCCCATGGACCAGTTGGGATGCGCCACCGCCTGCGCGGGGGTGATGGCGCGCATCTCCTCACGGGTGAAGGTGCGGAACGGCCCGCCGCTGGCCGTCAGGGTGATGCGGGCGACGTCGTCCAGCCTGCTTCCCGCGAGGCACTGAAAGATCGCATTATGCTCGCTGTCCACGGGCAGCAGCGTCGCGCCCGACGCGGCGGCGGCGTCCATCATCAACATGCCCGCCGACACCAGGGATTCCTTGTTCGCCAGCGCCACCGTGCCGCCCGCCTGGAGCGCCGCCATGGTCGGGCGCAAGCCCGCGCAGCCGACGATCGCCGCCATGCTCCAGTCCGCCCCGGCCTGGGCTGCGTCGACAAGGGCGCTTTCTCCCGCCATCGCCGCCACCCCTGAACCGCTGAGGGCATCCTTGAGGGGACCGTAAAGCTCTTCCCGCGCGATCACGGCCATGGCGGCGCCGCACGCCCTTGCGAGGCGGGCCAGCCCCTCCACGTCGCTATGGGCAGTCAGCGCCACGACATCATAATCCTGGCAGTCGCGCTGGATCAGGTCCAGCGTCGACAGGCCGACCGATCCGGTCGCGCCGAAGACGGAAACCTTGCGCATCATGCCGCACCCAGCAGCAGGAAAAACGCGACGGCAAGCGGCGCGGCGGCAACCACGCCGTCCAGCCTGTCCATGACCCCGCCGTGACCGGGCAGCAGATTGCCGCTGTCCTTGACGCCCGCGCGGCGCTTCATCCCGCTTTCCAGCAGATCGCCAAGCTGCGCCGCCACGGCCAGCAGGCCGCTGGCGGCGGCAAGCTGGATCGGCAGGCCGGCGAAACGATGCAGCAAAAATCCGGTCAGCAGCGCCGCCAGCACGCCGCCGGCCAGCCCCGCCCATGTCTTCGATGGGCTGACGCGCGGGGCGAGCTTCGGCCCGCCGATGGAACGGCCCGCGAAATAGGCCCCGATGTCCGTCGCCCACACTAGCGAAAGCGCCCAGAAGGCCAGCAGCAGTCCCTGTCCGTCCGGCGCCTGCCCGCGCAGCAGCAGCAGTGCCATGACCGGCACGCAGACATATAATATGCCGAGCGCCAGAGCGAACGAGCGCGCCGTCAGCAGCACGAAGAAGAACGCGGTGGCCATCAGGACGAAAGCGACCCACGACACGCCTGCCGCCAGGGGACACAAAATGGCGAGCGGCACGGAAACGGCGAACATCGCCATCTTCCGGTGCTGTTCAGACGCCCCGACCAAAAGGCCCCATTCCCCCTGCATCAGCACGCCCGCCACGACCAGCAGCAGCCAAAAGGGGAAGCCGCCCATCCACAGCGCACCGAGCGCCACGATTATCAGAGCCAATCCAACGACCGTCCGCGTTCGCAATTCGTTCGTCATGAACTCACAATCCGCCAAAGCGCCGGTCGCGCAACCGAAAGGCGTCCAGCGCCTGCGCGAGCATCTTTTCGTCGAAATCCGGCCATAGCGCGTCGGTAAAATACAACTCCGCATAAGCGGCTTGCCACAGCATGAAGTTGCTGAGCCGCTGTTCGCCAGACGTGCGGATCAGCAGGTCGAGCGGGGGCAGGTCGCTGGTGTACAGCGCGCTGTCGATATCCTCTATGCCGATCCGGTCCGGCGCGATCTCCCCATCCGCCGCCTTTTTCGCAAGCATCCGGGCGACACGGACCAGTTCGTCCTGCGCGCCGTAATTAAGCGCGATGGCGACGATCGGCCCGGCGTTCGCAGCCGTGCGCGCGACCGCGCCGTCGATCAGCGCGACGAGCGAAGGGTCGAGCGCCCGGTAATTGCCAATGACCCGCAGCCGCACGCCATTGGCATGGAATTCGTCCAGATCGGACTGGATGAAATGCCGCAGCAGCGCCATCAGGTCGGCCACTTCGTTCGCCGGGCGCTTCCAGTTTTCCGAGGAGAAAGCATAGAGCGTCAGGCACTCCAGCCCCAGCGCTTGCGCCGCGCGCGCAACGCGGCGCACCGCCTGCACCCCGGCGCGATGCCCCGCGATTCGGGGCAGCAGCCGCTTCTTCGCCCAACGGCCATTGCCGTCCATGATGATGGCGACATGGCGTGCGCCATGGGCAAGTCCGGATGGGCGGATATCGGGCTGGGCCTGGCTTGCCATCAGAAGAGGATGCTCGTGCAGGTCACGCAGGACAAGCCCCGGCTCAACGGCCGAGGATTTCCTTCTCCTTGGCCGCCGCAGTCGCATCGATGTCCGCGATGATGCTGTCGGTCAGCTTCTGGACTTCGGTTTCCTTGCGTTTGCGCTCGTCCTCGCTGATTTCGCCCTTCTTCTCGTCGGCCTTCAGGCTGTCCATGCCGTCGCGGCGGACGTTGCGGACGGCGACGCGCGCGCCTTCGGCATATTTGCTGGCGAGCTTGGCCAGTTCCTTGCGGCGGTCCTCGGTCAGATCCGGGATCGGCAGGCGCAGCGTCTGGCCGTCGACGATGGGGTTGAGGCCAAGACCCGCAGACCGGATCGCCTTGTCCACCGGGCCGACATTGCTCTTGTCCCACACCTGCACCGACAACATGCGCGGTTCGGGCGCGGAGACGGTCGCCACCTGGTTCAAAGGCATATGCGCGCCATAAACCTCGACCGTCACCGGATCGAGCAACTGCACATTGGCGCGGCCGGTGCGAAGACCCGTCAGATCCCCTTTCAGCGATTCGACGGCGCCCGCCATGCGGCGCTCAAGGTCCGCTTTGTCATATTGAGCCATGGGTTTTCAGCGCTCCTGGTTTTGCACGATCGTCGCGACGCCGTCACCCGCCAGCACCTTGGCCAGGTTTCCGGTTTCGCGGATGTTGAAGACGACGATGGGAATATTGTTTTCACGGCAAAGCGCAATGGCGCTCGCGTCCATGACCTTGAGATTGTCGTTCAGCACCTTGTCGAAGCTGATCGCCTCATAGCGGGCCGCGTCCGGCACCTTCTTGGGATCGGCATTGTAGATGCCGTCGACGCTGGTGCCCTTGAACAGCGCGTTGCAATTCATTTCCGCCGCGCGCAGCGCCGCCGTGGTGTCGGTGGTGAAGAAGGGGCTGCCGGTGCCCGCCGCGAAGATGACGATCCGGCCCTTTTCCATATGCCGCACCGCCTTGCGCCGGATATAAGGTTCGCACACCGACGCCATCGGGATCGCCGACTGGACGCGCGTGTCGTAACCGATCTTTTCCAGCGCGTTCTGCACCGCCAGCGCGTTCATGACGGTGGCGAGCATCCCCATATAGTCGGCGCTCGCCCGATCGAAGCCTTTCGCCGCGCCCGCAAGCCCGCGGAAGATGTTGCCGCCGCCGACCACCACGCACAGCTCGAACCCCGCATCCTTTGCGGCGGCGATTTCGCCCGCCACACGATCCACCGTTTCGGGATCGATGCCGAACTGGCCCTGCCCCATCAGCACCTCGCCCGACAGTTTGAGGAGGATGCGCTTGAAGGCCGGGCGTGTCATGCGGGGCAATATTCCATTTATAAACGGGCAAGGAAATGGCGCGCACCTTAGGCAGTGCGCGCCATTCTGTGAAGTCCCTAGCGTCCGCTTCGGACTTGTCGAGAAACGCGGCCTCCCGACAACGCCCGAACGGAACGTTCTGTCAGATCAGCCCCGGAAATCAGGCGACGCCGGCAGCGGCGGCGACTTCGGCCGCGAAGTCGCTCGTTTCCTTCTCGATGCCTTCGCCAAGCTGGAAGCGGACATAGTTCTTCAAGCTGATCGATGCGCCCGCATCCTTCGCCGCCTTGGCGACGACGTCGGCAACGGGGGTCTTGTTGTCCATCACGAAGAGCTGCGACAGGAGAGCATTCTCCTTGGCGAACTTCGCGACCGCGCCGTCGACCATCTTCGCGACGATCTCGGCGGGCTTGCCCGATTCGGCGGCCTTTTCGGCGGCGATCGAACGCTCGCGCTCAAGCTGAGCCGGATCGATGTCCGCAGCCGACAGCGCCAGCGGGAAAGCGGCGGCGATGTGCATCGCGATCTGCTTGCCCAACGGCTCCAGCACGTCGGCGGGCGCATCGCCTTCCAGCGCAACCAGCACGCCGATCTTGCCCAGGCCCGGCGCGGCGGCGTTGTGGACATAGGAAACGACGACGCCCTGGTTCACTTCAAGCTGGGCGACGCGGCGCAGGGTCTGGTTCTCGCCGATGGTGGCGATGTTCGACACCAGCTTTTCGGCCACGGTGCCGCCGGCGGGATGCGCCTGCGCGCCCAGGGCTTCGGCATCGGCCGCGCCGCTGTCGAGCGCGATTTCGGCGACGGTGCGGACGAAATCCTGGAACTGGTCGTTCTTGGCGACGAAGTCTGTTTCGCTGTTCACTTCGACGGCAACGCCCTTGGCGCCCGCGACGGCGACGCCCACCAGACCTTCAGCGGCGGTGCGGCTCGACTTCTTCTGCGCGGCGGCAAGGCCCTTGGCACGCAGCCAGTCGACGGCGGCTTCCATGTCGCCATTGGCTTCGGCGAGCGCCTTCTTGCAGTCCATCATGCCCGCGCCCGAACGGTCGCGCAGTTCCTTGACGGCGGCGGCGGTAATCTCGGCCATGTTTCGGCTCCTAAGTTCTATGGGGTTCAAATAAGCGCAGGGCGCGTTCCGGTGGAGCGCGCCCTGGCCTGTCTACATTGCAGTTCGAAGACCGCGTGTCAGGCTTGCGCGACGACCTCTTCGGCCTCGGGCTCGTCCAGAGCGCCCAGGTCGACGCCGGCGGCCTGCTGCGCGCCACGGTTGCCCTTGGTCGCTGCGGTGGCGATGGCGTCGCAGTAAAGGCGGATCGCGCGGCTGGCGTCGTCATTCGCCGGAACCGGGAAGGCGATGCCATCGGGCGAGACGTTCGAATCGAGGATCGCGACGACCGGGATACCCAGCGTGTTGGCTTCCTTGATCGCCAGCTCTTCCTTGTTGGCGTCGATCACGAACATCACGTCGGGGATGCCGCCCATATCGCGGATGCCGCCGAGCGACAGCTCCAGCTTCTCGCGCTCGCGGGTCATCTGAAGGACTTCCTTCTTGGTGAGGCCGTGGGTGTCGCCCGACAGCTTCTCTTCCAAGGTCTTCAGACGCTTGATCGACTGGCTGATCGTCTTCCAGTTGGTGAGCATCCCGCCCAGCCAGCGATGGTTGACGAAATGCTGGCCCGACTTGCGCGCGGCTTCGGCGATGGGGTCCTGCGCTTGGCGCTTGGTGCCGACGAACAGAACCTTGCCGCCCGCGGCGACCGTGCCCGACACGAAGTCCAGGGCGCGCGCAAAGAGCGGCACGGTCTGCGACAGGTCGAGGATGTGGATGCCGTTGCGCTCGCCGAAGATATACGGCTTCATGCGCGGATTCCAGCGGTGGGTCTGGTGGCCGAAATGCGCGCCGGCCTCGATCAACTGATTCATGGAGACGACAGGAGTCGCCATAACTTCTTCTCCTTCCGGTTGATGCCTCTGGGAATCAGGAACCGAAGGAAGCCTGCGGCACCGGATATATGCGATTCCCATGTGGAATAGGGCGGGCCTTTAGCGGCGCGCACGCGGCGATGCAAGAGGGCTTGACGCTCCGGCGAGAATAGAACATATAGAGAACATTCGGAACAAAAGGCCGTTTCGGGCCGTTTGCGCCATCATACTGGGTCAAGCCGTGCGAATGGCAAGATAGAAAGCGAACGTCATGTTCACCCTCGTCGCAGCAGTTGTTTTCTTCGCTTCCTTCCTGTTGGCGGCCGCCACGATCATCGGAATGTTCGCGCTTTACCGCGACAAGATGGTCGCCGCGCTGCTGTTCGAGCCGATCCCGCAGGAAAAGCCGGTCTATCGCCTGCGAATCAGCCGCCGCCGTGCATTGGCCGGGGAGCGGTCAGGCGCGCGAACCTCTCCCGTTCACGCCATGGCGGCATGAATCTGGGCGAATGTCAGGAAACAGCATTTAATTGCTGATGCCTGATCCGGGCATAGGACAACATGCCAAACGGAATGGTCGCGATATAGCCAGCGCACAGGACCAGCAGCGTCAGCCACGGATCGCTGATCAGCAACGCCGCGAGCAGGCCGGCAAGGGCGATGGCCTCCAGCCTGATCCGTTTCCGCAAGCGCAGCGCCGACCAGCTATAGGTCGCGACGCTGGAGATCATCAGGAACGCGGTGAAGGCGGCCCAGGGCGCGACCACATACCATTCACGGAAAATCGGCTCCCCCGTCACCAGCCACAGATACATCGGCATGAAGGCAATGCCTGCCCCCGCAGGCGCCGGAACGCCGGTGAGAAAGCCCGCCGATTTATGCGGCTGCTCATCCGCGTCGATATTGGCGTTGAAGCGCGCGAGGCGCAGGGCGCAGGACAGTGCATGGGCGAGCGCGAAGATCCAGCCGAATTTCGGCATCGCCTGCAACGACCAGAGATACAGGATCAGCGCCGGCGCGACCCCGAAGGCGATCGAATCGGACAGCGAATCCAGTTCCGCGCCGAAGCGGCTCTCCCCGCGCAGCAGCCGCGCGATCCGTCCGTCCAGCCCATCGAGCACGCCCGCGAACAGGATGGAGAGCACCGCCCTCTCCCACTCTCCCGAAATGCCGTAGCGCACGCCGGTCAGGCCGAAGCACAGCGCCATCGCCGTGACGGCGTTGGGCGCGACCATCCGCAGGGTGATCCCCCGGCGCAAACCGCGCGGGATGGTACGCCGCCGCCTCACCGACGCCCCCTCATTGCTGAATGCCCTTGATGACGCGCATGTCGCCGATCTGGCCCAGGATCGTTTCGCCCGCGACCGTCCTCTGGCCCAGCACCACGCGCGGCGCGGTCCCGGCGGGCAGGTAGACGTCGACCCGGCTGCCGAAGCGGATAAGGCCGATGCGCTGCCCCGCCGCGACCATGTCGCCCGGCTTCACGAAGGGCACGATCCGCCGCGCCACCAGCCCCGCGATCTGGGTGAAGCCGATGCGCACGCCGTCATGCCGCTCGACCAGGATGTGCTGACGTTCATTATCCTCGCTCGCCTTGTCGAGATCGGCGTTCACGAACTTGCCGGAGATGTAGACGACAGCCTTCACCGTCCCGCCGATGGGCGTGCGGTTGATATGCACGTCGAACACGCTCATGAAGATCGACACGCGGATCATCGGCCGGTCGCCAAGGCCGTCCGCCCCCGCCATCTCGCGCGGCGGCGGCACGCGCTGGATCAGCGTGACGAGGCCGTCGGCGGGCGCGACGATCGCATTTTCATCCTGCGGCACGGCGCGGACGGGATCGCGGAAGAAGGCCAGCACCCACATGGTCACGATGACCATCAGCCAGCCCGCGATTTCCCAGCCCAGCAGGAACAGAACCCCGGTGATCGCGGCGGCAATCAGACCGAATTTGACGCCTTCGGGATGCACCGAGGGAAAGCGCCATTTCACATTGCCGCCCAGCGCGACGGTCAGTTCGTCATTTTCCATGGGATCGTCTTTAGGGAGAGTGTGGTGCAGTGACAACGTCCGATGGCGCGCGGGCGGTCCGACGCTCAAATGATCTCGCCCCGCAAAGGCGACTGGGCGGTTGAACATTGCCGCCGCTTTCCCTAGGGCAAGTCCCAAATTCCACCCGAAGCGAAGAAAGCGAAGCAGGCGCATGGCGAAGATCAAGGTCAAGAACCCGGTCGTTGAGATCGACGGTGACGAAATGACGCGGATCATCTGGGAATGGATTCGCGAGCGCCTGATCCTTCCCTATCTCGATATCGACCTTAAATATTACGATCTGTCCGTTCAGAAGCGTGACGAGACGAACGACCAGATCACCATCGATTCCGCGAATGCGATCAAAGAATATGGCGTCGGCGTGAAGTGCGCCACCATCACCCCCGACGAAGCGCGCGTGGAGGAATTCAACCTCAAGCAGATGTGGAAGTCGCCCAACGGCACGATCCGCAACATCCTGGGCGGCGTCGTCTTCCGCGAACCCATCGTGATCCGCAACGTGCCCCGTCTGGTTCCGGGCTGGACCGACCCGATCGTCGTGGGCCGTCACGCCTTCGGCGACCAGTATCGCGCCACCGATTTCCGCGTTCCCGGCCCCGGCAAGCTCACCATGAAATGGGTCGGCACGGACGGCAAGGAACTGGAATATGAGGTGTTCGACTTCCCCTCTTCGGGCGTCGCCATGGGCATGTACAATCTCGACGAATCGATCCGCGATTTCGCCAAGGCCAGCATGAACTATGCGCTCGACCGTGGATGGCCGCTCTACCTGTCGACCAAGAACACCATCCTCAAGGCCTATGACGGCCGCTTCAAGGACCTGTTCCAGGAAGTGTTCGACGCCGAATTCGCCGACAGGTTCAAGGCCGCCGGCATCGTCTACGAACACCGCCTGATCGACGACATGGTCGCTTCCGCCCTCAAGTGGAGCGGCAAGTTCGTCTGGGCCTGCAAGAATTATGACGGCGACGTGCAGTCCGACACGGTGGCGCAGGGCTTCGGCTCGCTCGGCCTCATGACCTCCGTGCTGATGTCGCCCGACGGCAAGACCATCGAGGCGGAAGCGGCGCATGGCACCGTCACCCGCCACTATCGCCAGCACCAGCAGGGCAAGGCGACCTCCACCAACCCGATCGCTTCGATCTTCGCCTGGACGCAGGGCCTGTCCTTCCGCGGCAAGTTCGACGACACGCCGGACGTCACCAGGTTCGCCGAGACGCTGGAGAAGGTCTGCATCCAGACCGTCGAAAGCGGCGCGATGACCAAGGATCTGGCGCTGCTGATCGGCCCGGATCAGGCGTGGATGACGACGGAGCAGTTCTTCGAGCAGATCCGCGTCAACCTGGAAACCGAAATGGGCAAGTGGAACTGATCGCCTTTTCAGGCTTTCAATACGGAAACGGAACGAGGGCGGCGCTGGGCATCAGCGCCGCCTTTTCCATGACCGTCAGCCCAAGGGAGCGACATAATGACGAAGACAGCCCGCCAGCGCCTGCTTGAGGTTCGCGCCGCCGTTCCGTCCGACGTGCGCGGCATCCAGCGGCTGATCGCCCGCGTCTATCCGGGGATGCCCAATTATTCGCTGGCCACCATAAGAGGGCAGATCAACAACTTTCCGAAGGGCTGCTTCGTCGCGCTCTACGACAACAAGGTCGTGGGCTATTGCGCGACCATGCGGGTCAGCAAGGCGATGGCTTTCGCCGCCCATGATTGGGAGGAGATCACCGCCAACGGCTTCGGCACGCGGCACAGCGCGGCGGGCGAATGGCTCTATGGCTATGAGATGGCGGTCGACCCCAAGCTGCGGGGCCTGCGCATCGGCCAGCGCCTCTATGACGAGCGCAAGGAGCTGGCGGAGGAGCTGGACCTGCACGGCATCGTCATCGCCGGGCGGATGCCCGGCTATGCCCGCGCGCGGCGGCGGGTGGAGGGACCCGCAGATTATCTGGACAAGGTCGTCACCGGCAAGCTTCGCGATCAGGTGCTCAGCTTCCAGCTCAAGAACCAGTTCGAACCGCTGGGCGTGCTGGAAAACTACCTCCCCGAGGACAAGCAGTCGGTGGGTCATGCCGCGCATCTGGTCTGGCGCAACCCCTATGTCGACCCGGACGAAGCGCCCGAAATGCGGGTGCCGCGCGGGGTGGAAAGCGTCCGCCTCGCCACCTGCCAGCTACAGGCACGCGCGGTGAAGGATTTCGAAGAGTTCATCCGCAACATCGAATATTTCGTGGACGTGGCGGCGGATTACCGGTCGGACTTCATCGTCTTTCCCGAACTGCTGAGCCTCCCCCTCCTCTCCTATGAGACGAAGAAGCTGTCGCCCATCGAGGCCATCGACAAGCTGACCGGCTATACCCCGCGCCTGACCAAGGAACTGGAGCGGATGGCGCTGGAATACAACATCAATATCATCGGCGGCTCCCACCCGACCCGCGCCGAGGACGGCGACATCCAGAACATCGCCTATGTCGCGCTGCGCGACGGGTCGCTCCACCGGCAGGAGAAGATCCACCCGACGCCCAACGAAGCCTTCTGGTGGAACATCAAGGGCGGGGATTCGCTCGACGTGATCCAGACCGACTGCGGCCCTATCGGCGTGCTCATCTGCTACGACAGCGAATTTCCCGAACTGGCGCGGCGGCTGGTGGATCAGGGCGCGCGGATCATCTTCGTCCCCTTCTGCACCGACAGCCGCCTGGGCTATATGCGGGTGCGCTATTGCTGTCAGGCGCGGGCGATCGAGAACCAGTGCTATGTCGTCATGTCGGGCAATGTCGGCAATCTGCCCAATGTCGACAATATGGACATCCAATATGCCCAGAGCGCGATCCTGACGCCCTGCGACCTGCCCTTCGCGCGCGACGGAATCGCGGCGGAATCGACGGAAAATGTCGAGACGCTGACGATGGCGGACGTAAACCTCGCGGACCTGAGCTGGGCGCGGGCGGAGGGCACGGTCAGGAACCTGCGCGACCGGCGGTTCGATCTCTATCATATCGACTGGGACAGCGACCCCGACCATGCCCATGCGCCAAGCGGCGGGCCGGTCCCGGCGGGCGGGCACAATGCGCCGGGCGGAGGCTGAGGAACCGGTTCTTTAGCAGGCGGTTGACGTTTCATGCCGTCGACCGTCATCCGCCGCTTCGACTATGACGCCAGCGCCCATGCGCTCGACATCCAATTCGTCAGCGGCCGCCGCTACCGCTATTTCGACGTGCCGGAAGAAATCGTCGAACGAATGCGAGTTGCGCCATCAAAGGGCCGTTTTTTCAACGCCCGCGTGCGCGACCGTTACGACTTTACCGAACTGCACTGATCCTCATTCGACCGTCACGGATTTTGCAAGGTTCCTTGGCTGATCGACGTCCGTGCCCTTGGCCACGGCGACATGATAGGCGAGCAACTGCACCGGCACGGCGTAGACCATCGGCGCGATCAGCGGATGGACCTTGGGCATGGTGATGGTCGCGATGCAGCCCTCCCCCGCCGCAGCCACGCCGTCATAGTCGGAGATCAGCACCACCTTGCCGCCACGCGCCTGCACTTCCTGCATGTTGCTGACGGTCTTTTCAAAGAGCGGCCCGCTGGGGGCGAGGACGATCACCGGCACGGACTCGTCGATGAGGGCGATGGGACCATGCTTCATCTCTCCGGCGGCATAGCCTTCGGCATGGATGTAACTGATCTCCTTGAGCTTCAATGCCCCTTCCAGCGCCAGCGGATAGTCCGGCCCGCGCCCCAGATAGAGCACATCCCGCGCCCCGGCGATCAGATGCGCCATCGCCTCGATCGATTCGTCATAGGCCAGCGCGGCGTTCAATGCGGCGGGCGCTTCGGCGAGATGGCGGACCAGTTCCTTCTCCGCCTTTTCGTCCAGCCGTCCCTTGGCGCGGGCGAGATTGGCGGCGAAGGCGGCCAGTACCGCAAGCTGGCAGGTGAACGCCTTGGTCGAAGCGACGCCGATCTCCGGCCCGGCATGGGTGGGGAGCAGCAGGTCCGCCTCCCGCGCCATGGAGCTGGTGGGGACGTTGACGACGGCGGCGATCTTCTGCCCCTCGGCCCGGGCGTGGCGCAGGGCGGCGAGCGTGTCGGCGGTTTCGCCCGACTGGCTGATGACGATCATCAGCCCCCCATCCTCCATCACCGGCGCGCGGTAGCGGAACTCGCTCGCCACGTCGATGTCGGCGGGGACGCGGGCGAACTGCTCGAACCAGTATTTCGCGACCATGCCCGCATAGAAGCTGGTGCCGCAAGCGACGATGGTGACGCGGCGGATCGCGCTCAGGTCGAAATCGGGGACCGGCAGCGACACCTGATCCTCCATGCGGCGCAGGTAGGAGCGCAGCGTTTGCGCCACGACCACCGGCTGCTCGTAAATCTCCTTGAGCATGTAATGGCGGTGATTGCCCTTGGAGATCAGCTCGCCGGTGACACCGGAAATGGTGACGGGACGCTCGACGGGATTGTTGTCCTTGTCGAAGATCTCCGCGCCGTCGCGGGTGACGACGACCCAGTCGCCCTCTTCCAGATAAGCGATGCGCTGGGTCAGCGGCGCGAGCGCGAGGGCATCGGAACCCAGATAGGCTTCCCCCTCGCCATAGCCGACCACCAGCGGCGATCCGAGGCGCGCCCCGATCAGCATGTCGGGATGGCTGCGGAATAGGATGGCCAGCGCAAAGGCGCCATGCAGGCGAGGAAGGACCTGTTCGACGGCCTCGCGAGGAGACGCACCCTGCTCGACCAGTTCGCTCACCAGATGGGCGACGACCTCCGTGTCGGTCTGGCTGTCGAAGACGCGGCCCCGCGCGATCAGTTCCTCGCGCAGCGGCTTGAAATTCTCGATGATGCCATTGTGGACGAGGGCGACTTCGCGCGTGGCATGGGGATGGGCGTTGCTGGTGGTCGGCGCGCCATGGGTGGCCCAGCGAGTATGGGCGATGCCGATGGTGCCGGGGAGCGGCGCATCCTTCAGCGCCTTCACCAGATTGACGAGCTTTCCCTCGGCGCGGCGGCGGTCGATCAGGCCGTCATGGACGGTGGCGACGCCCGCGCTGTCATAGCCGCGATATTCCAGACGCTGGAGGCCGTCCACCAGCCGCTGCGCCACGTCGTCCCTGCCGATGATCCCGATAATACCGCACATGGATGAAAGCCCCGTGAAGAGAAAGATGCGCCTGTCATCCGCTATAGCGGGGTCATTTCCACAAGGCATTAACGAAGGCGGAAGATGGCGAAGATTTCACGCCACAGAACGAAGGCCCCCACCCTCCCCCCCTCCCGCCAGCGGAAGGGGGAGTGAAGGCGTCGCCTATTGCGCCGTCCAGCCGCCGTCGATGCTCATGTTCGCGCCGGTGATGTTGGCGGCGGCGTCGCCGCACAGGAACAGCGCCATGGCGGCGACCTGATCCACGGTCACGAATTGCTTGGTCGGCTGGCCCGCGAGGAGGACGTCGTTCATCACCTGCTCGCGGGTCATGCCCCGCGCCTTCATCGTGTCGGGAATCTGGTTTTCCACCAGCGGCGTCCAGACATAGCCAGGCGAAATGCAGTTGGCGGTGATGCCGAAGGTCGCCGTTTCCAGCGCCACCGTCTTGGTGAAGCCCGCAAGGCCGTGCTTGGCGGTCACATAGGCGCTCTTGAAGGGCGAGGCAGTCAGCGAATGGGCGGACGCGGTCTGGATGATGCGGCCCCATTTCCGCGACTTCATATAAGGAATGGCAAGCCGCGTAGTATGGAAAGCCGCATTGAGGTTCAGCGCGATGATGAGGTCCCATTTGTCGAGCGGAAATTCCTCCACCGGGGCGACATGCTGCATCCCGGCATTGTTGATGAGGATGTCGACGCCGCCAAAGGCGTCCGCCGCTTCCTTCATCATCGCTTCGATCTGGTCGACCTTGGTGAGGTCATGGCCGGAATAGAGCGCCCTGGCGCCTGACAGTTCCTCCAGCCCCTGCCGCTCCTTCTCTATCGCATCCGCGTCGCCGAAGCCGTTGATGACGACATTCGCGCCCTCCCCCGCCAGCGCCTTGGCATAGGCAAGGCCGATGCCGGACGTGGAGCCGGTGATAAGCGCGGTCTTGCCGGACAGGGATTTGCTCATGCCTTTTTCTCCTTGAGATGATCGGGGGCGTCGAGGTCGAAGGTCGCGCTCTTGCCGTCCAGGATGTTGCGGGCGATCAGGTCGCCCTTGTGCATCACTTCCTCCACCGCTTCCCGGCCCTGACTCCAGTGGTCGAGCATGGTGGGGCGCGAAAATTCGAAGTCGCGCGCGCCGCTTTCCCAATTGCGGCTGCGGTAGATCAGGTGGACGATGTTGACCGATCCGCAATCCATCATGCTGCGCAGGCGCTGCGCGTCGGGATCGTCCTGCAATTCGGACGGCAGCTTGTCGAGCAGCGCGCGAATCGCGCCATGTTCGCGGCGCAGGCGCAGATATTGATCCGTCACCTGCCGGGTGCGGCTGGAATATTGGATGTCCTTGGTGCGGGAATAGACGTCGGTGATCTGCCGGGGCCTCGGCCCTGCGGCGGGGAACAGGTCCACCTGGAACACCAGCATGTCGTCGGTCTGGTGATCGAGCACATGGGCAAGCGGCGTGTTGGACACGATGCCGCCGTCCCAATACCAGCGCCCATCGATCTCCACCGGCGGCAGGCCGGGCGGCAGGGCGCCCGACGCCATGATATGCCGCGCGTCGATGCGGGTCGAATTGCCGCCGGGGCCGCGCGTGTCCCAATAGGCGAAATTGCCGCTTTCCACGTCCACAGCCCCGACCGACAGCCGCACCGGCCCGTCGTTCAGAAGATCCCAGTCGACGCAGGCGTCCAGCATGTCC
>Ga0180221_1000164_pt1 | contig 88124 bp, 87 predicted proteins | sample eDN5th37CKraftMG_FD_151339 | JGI IMG/M metagenome (GOLD analysis project Ga0180221, IMG submission 151339) | Enriched Miracle-Growth compost microbial communities from Emeryville, California, USA - eDNA 5th pass 37_C Kraft MG (version 2) (version 2) ... | reverse complement strand
GGTGTCGATGGCCCTCAGGCCATCCTGCAGTTGGGTCGCCTCAACCGCATTCTGGAAATCGACACCGAGAACAACACCGCCACAGTGGAAGCGGGCTGCATTCTTCAGGTTTTGCAGGAACGGGCAGCCGCCGAGGGGCGATTGTTCCCGCTGTCTCTTGGGGCCGAAGGCTCTTGCCAGATCGGGGGCAACATCGCCACCAACGCTGGGGGCGTGCAGGTGCTGCGCTACGGCAACATGCGCGATCTGGTGCTGGGCCTGGAAGTGGTGTTGCCCGATGGCGAGCGCCTTGACTTGCTTCGCGGCCTGCGCAAGGACAACACTGGATACGATCTCAAGCAATTGTTCATCGGTGCGGAAGGCACGCTTGGCATTATCACTGCGGCCACGGTAAAGCTGTTTCCGGCGCCACGGGCGAAGGCGGTTGCCTTTGCTGGCGTGAGCTCCATTGAACAGGCGGTAAGGCTGCTGGGTGCCATGCGTGATCGCCTGGGGGATCGCTTTTCGGCTTTTGAGCTTATTTCCAGGCAGGCGATTGATCTTGTGCGTTGCTATTTTTCTGATACGCCCGAACCCCTGGAAAGCAGCTGGCCCTGGTATATCCTGATGGAGGCGGCGGACGGTGGCAGCGACGAGGCGCTGGGGGATGCCATGCAGGCTGCCTTGATGGCCTGCATGGAGAACGGGTGTCTGGAGGATGTGGCCCTGGCCGGCAATATATCTCAAGGCCAGGCGTTGTGGATGCTGCGTGAGAATGTGACTCATGCGCAGCAGATGGACGGCGGCAACATCAAGCACGACATTTCGCTACCGATCTCACGCATTGCTGCCTTTGTGGATGAGATGTTGCCACGCTTGGCACAAGCGTTCCCCGGTGTACGACCCATCGTCTACGGGCACTTGGGAGACGGGAATCTGCATTTTAATGTCAGTGCGCCGCTCGGTGTCGACCCCTCCACCTGGCAACTCAAGACTGACGCGCTCAATACGTTGATTCACGACGCGGTGGCAGCCTTGCGTGGAAGCATCAGCGCAGAGCACGGCATCGGTCAGCTCAAGCGGCATGAACTTCCTGCCTACAAGTCATCTGTCGAGCTGGACATAATGCATCGGATCAAGCATGCGCTTGATCCGAAAGGCATGATGAATCCAGGCAAGGTGTTGTAGAGAAGATGCGATGGTAGGGCCGCCGCTGTTCCTAACTTAGATGCAAGAGGATGGGGTAGAAATGAGGACGCGGCGGCGTCTGGCATTGCCGATCCAAACCAGGCCCAGGCCGCCGACGGCAAGCGCCGCGCCCACCAGGGGAATGGCTGCATAGCCGAAGCCTTGGCTGATGACGACTCCACCCAGGGCGGCGCCTATTGCATTGCCGAGGTTGAAAGCGCCAATGTTGACAGACGAAGCAAGACCGGGAGCCTGGGTCGCTGCCTGCATGACGCGCATTTGCACCGGGGGTACGATGCCGAAGGCTGCGGCACCCCATATGACGAGCCCGATAGCAGCGCCCAGATGAGTAGTCAGCATGAGTGGCAGCAAAGTCATGATGATCGCAAGTGCGGCGAGTATCAGCTTGGTTGCACCATCCAGGGACCAGTCAGCCAGGCGGCCACCCAGAGTATTGCCCAGCGTAAAGCCAATGCCGATCAGCACCAGAGAGAAAGCCACAAAGCCGGGGCTGGCATGTGTGATCTCGTCCAGTACCGGCGCCACATACGTATAGAGTGCGAACATTGCGCTGGCGCCCAGCACTGTCGTGCCCATGGCAAGCAGTACCTCGGGACGTGCTAGTACCTTGAGCTCCCGCCGCACATCGGGGCGCGCACCTGGCTCGCCGCTCGGCAGGGTCAACCATAGTGCAGCAATGGTAAGCAGGCCGAGCCCGGAGGTACTGGCGAAGGAGAGACGCCAGCCCACTTGCTGGCCTAGCCAGGTTGCTGCTGGCACGCCGCCGACGTTCGCCACGGTCAAGCCCATGAACATTGACGCGATCGCACTGGCCTGCTTTTCCTTGGGGACGACGTTGGCCGCCACCACTGCGCCGATGCCAAAAAAGGCCCCGTGGTTGAGGCTGGTGACGAGCCGCGACAGCAGCAAGGTTGCATAGTCGGGCGCAAGTGCCGAGAGCAAGTTGCCGAGTGTGAAAATAAACATCAGCGACATCAGGGCGGCGCGCTTGCCGAAGCGGCTGAACAACAGGGTCATTACCGGCGCGCCAAGCATGACGCCAATCGCGTACGCTGAAACCAGCATGCCTGCGGTAGGGATGCTTACCTGCACGCCGTCGGCGATGACAGGCAGCATCCCCATGGGGGAGAATTCAGTGGTGCCAATGGCGAAAGCGCCTATGGCCAGGGCAAATAAAGTGGCGGAGGACTTCATGGATTGCGGAGTCGCTGTAGATTTCACGGATTGCAGTATGCCCGGTTAATATTTGCTGATTAAGACCTATATATGCCAAATACCTTTGAATAAAATTCAATAATGAAAACCACCCTGGACGAGATGTGTGTCTTTGTGGCGATTGTCGATACGAAGTCAATCACGGCAGCTTCGGAGCTGCTAGGCTTGACCATTTCGGCCACCAGCCGTGCACTGGGCAGACTGGAGGACAAGCTGCAGACCACTTTGTTGCGCCGGACGACAAGGCGGCTGGAACTAACCGAGGAGGGCGCGGCTTTCTTGCGGCATGCCCGGACCATTCTGGCGTCGGTCGACGAGGCCGAGGAGCAGATGGCTGCACGGCGCATGCGCCCCGCCGGCCGCTTGCGGATTGATGCGGCCACGCCGTTCATGCTGCATGTGCTTGTACCGTTGCTTGATGGCTTTCGTGTCCGTTATCCTGATATGCAGCTGGAGCTGAGCTCAAATGAAGGCATTGTTGATCTGATAGAGAATCGCACAGACGTTGCGTTTCGGATAGGTATCTTGAAAGACTCTACTTTGCATGCCCGGCCCCTGGGTGTCAGCCGGCTGCGGATTCTTGCCAGCCCCGCATATTTGAAGCGGCACGGTACACCGTCAGGACCGTCGCAACTGGAGCAGCATGCCCTTCTTGGGTTTACCCAGCCAGAGACCCTGAATGATTGGCCTTTGCACGATGCTGCTGGCAACATTGTTCACATTCGCCCGACCATTTCAGCGTCCAGTGGCGAAACACTGCGCAGCATGGCGCTGGCTGGTTTGGGCATAGTATGCATGTCGGATTTCATGACGTGCGAAGATCGCCGCAGCGGGCGGTTGGTGCAGCTGTTTCCAAGGCAGACGCTGGATGTACGCCAGTCAGTCAACGCTGTTTATTACCGCAACACAGCCGTGGCTGCGCGAATAATGTGCTTTGTCGACTACATCGCCGAAGCGCTTGGCAAGCGGCCGTTTGATGCGTGATGCCGGCAAGCGCGTCTTCACGTGCAGGCGGCAAAGCATGGTCGCTTCACTCCAGATCTACTCCAGGTCGGGATGCCGATCCGTCAACCGCTGGCGGCGCGTCCTGAGCACTTCGATCTGCTGTTCCAGCGCCTTGATCTCCTCGTCGACTTCTTGCACGGTCTGTTCTATATGGTCATATGCCTGCTGCAGCAATGCTCTAGCTTCGCGGGGGTTGGATGCTGTGGGAGTATCGCCGCGCAGGGGGCGATTGGCGGTTTCCGGAAGATAGAATGAGGTAATCAAGCCAATCACAGCTGCCACCATCAGGTAAATGGCAGGCACCATCAGGTTGTTCGTCGTTTCCACCAGCCAGGCGGCAACCGTCGGTGTCAGGCCGGCAATGATGATCGCCACGTTGAATGAGCTAGCCAATGCGCTGTAGCGGATGCGTGTGGGAAAGAGCGCGGGCAGGGTGGCGGCCATCACGCCGATCAGGAAATTGAGAAAGATCGCGATCAGCAGCAGGCCCAAGAAAATCAAGCCGATATTATCGTGGCCGATCAGCCGGAAAGCCGGGAAGGCGATAACAAACAAGCCCAGGCTGCCGATCAGCAAGAACGGTTTGCGGCCCACCTTGTCACTGAAAAAACCAACGACAGGTTGCACGAACAGCATCCCTATCATGACCACGACAATAATGAGTACGCCATGATCCTCGGAGTAGCCCAGGCTGCTGGACAGATAGGTTGGCATGTAGGTGAGCAGCATGTAGTAGGTGACGTTGGTGGTCAGAACCATGCCGATGCAGACCATCAGCGGCCTGCGGTATTTGGAGAAGACCTCCAGGAAAGACACGGTTGGCCGTTCCTTGATGGCGTCGCGGTCTTCCTTCTCCATTTTTTCCAGCTGCTGGGTAAAGGCGGGTGTTTCTTCCGCAGCATGACGCAGATAGAGGCCCAGCAGCCCCAGCGGTCCTGCGATAAAGAAGGGAACGCGCCAGCCCCACTCGAGGAATGTGTCTTCGCCAAGAAGCGTCTGCAGTAGCACGACCAAACCCGCACCCAGCACAAAACCGGCAATAGACCCGAAATCCAGCCAGCTGCCCAGGAACCCGCGCCGGCGGTCCGGCGCGTACTCGGCAACGAAGATCGCGGCCCCCGTGTATTCGCCGCCAACGGAGAACCCCTGTGCCAGTTTGCACAGCAACAGTATGATGGGCGCCCACAGCCCAATGCTGGCGTAGGAGGGGATCAGCCCGATGCAGAAGGTGCTGATCGCCATGATGATGATGGTGAGCGACAGCACCTTTTGCCGCCCGAAGCGGTCGCCCATCACGCCAAAGAAAACCCCGCCCAGCGGGCGAACCAGAAAGGGCACGGAAAATGTGCCCAGCGCCGCGATCGTCTGAACGGCGGGCGAGGCGTCGGGGAAAAAAACCTTGCCCAGGGCAAACGCGACGAAACCATAGACGCCGAAATCGAACCACTCCATGGCATTGCCCAGCGCCGCTGCTGTGACGGCTTTCTTGAGCTTGGCGTCATCGACAACAGTGATGTCATCGATCTGAAGCGGGCGAACGTCCGAGGTTGTGGCGGTGGTTTGAGTCATAAGTCTACTTCCCCTGGCAGGTAACGTACAGAATTTACACTGGCATTGCGAACGGTGGATGTCCGGCTTGGGTTTCTGAGTTGTTGGTGATCAACATATTCAAACATACGAATATGACCATAGGGCTCACCCGTGGCTGATGTCAAATGTAATGCCGGCAATGCCCAAGAGAACAGGCTTGCCGCCTGGCGCGGCCCCCCGCGCTGTGTCTGGGCCCGTTTCCAGCTTGATGATTTCTGGATGCCGTTGCCTGTTGTACCTAAGTTACATTTGTTAGGTACAACAGCTAGACATGCCTGTTGTACCTAAGTTACATTTGTTGGGTACAACAATCGGAGGCCAGCAAATGCAACTTGAAGGCTACTACACTCCCTTATCATTAAGGGCTCAGACTGCGTTCTCTCAACTTAACGAAGTGGCGATGCGTGCCGAGATGAGAAGGACGATCGCCAATCTTTCAGGCTCGTTCTCCCATCGTATCGTACGCAACAGGACCTACTGGTACTTTAAACACATGGACGCCAAGGGTAAGCAAAGGCAGATCTATGTGGGGCCTGACTCTCCGGAGGTACGCAAGCTTGTAGAGGACAAGCAGGCATCACCGCAGCCAGGCACCCTGCGAACGCTTGCCAAGATGGCTGCCAGCGCAGGATGTCAGACGACGCCTAGTATCCATTTCAAAGTGATAAAGCGGCTATCGGATTACGGTTTCTTCAAAAGCGGCGGCGTGGTTATTGGTTCCCATGCGTTTATTGCATACGGCAACATGCTGGGTGTTCACTGGGGAAATGCCTCTGCCGCTTTCACACTGGACATTGATTTTGCACACGCTGGCCGAAAACTCAGCATCGCTTTGCCGGCTGACCTCGAAGTCAATACATCCGATGCGATCGAGTCACTACAGATGGGATTCATACCGCTCTTGAGTAGGTCCGGCTTGGGGGCAGGCTCATGGATAATCCCCGACACGCCTGAATTCACGCTTGATTTCGTAACTCCGAAGACAACCGAGGAGGGCGCCCCCTTTCAACACCACCAGCTCGGCATCACGCTTCAGCCCCTGAAGTTCATGGAATACTCGTTGGAAGATGTGCAGCAGACGGCAATCTTCGATATGTCTTCCGCCGTCACGATCAACGTGCCGCACCCCGCGCGCTACGCACTCCACAAGCTGATTGTGTACGGAATGCGTGTGGGAGAACAGCGCACGAAGTCAAACAAGGATCTCCAACAAGCAGGTCTTCTGCTGCATATTCTGCGCAATCAGCGTCAGGATGAAGTGGAAGATGCGTGGCTGGACCTTCAAGCAAGAGGCCCCGGCTGGAGAAAACGTGTAAAGATTGGGCTGGACGCGCTTGACAAGCAATGGCCGCGAGAAGAGTTCGCCACCTGGTTGAACAGTGTTGAACCTCATTAGTCAGCTCTACGGCTCGGACGTTTGCGCAGGTTGCCTTGTAGAAAACACCTTCGTGGCGAGGAAGTGCCTGAAGCAGTTCGCTGGCATCGGCAACTGCGTGTGTTCTTGATCTGCAGTCGATCGACATATTCAAACATGTCAACGTGACCATAGGGTTCACGCAAGGGTCATGTCAAATGTAATGCCGGCAATGTCCAAGAGAACAGGCTTGCCGCCTGGCGCGGCCTTTGTTCCTTATGCCTGGAAATAACATTCAGTTTCACATTGGTAATATCCAGGCTGCGTATTTTAAAGAGCAAGAATCGTTATTGTTACCAGGTAGTGCGGTATTAAAGCCAACAAAGCCCGGTGCTTTTTTTAGGTAGTTTTCCGAAACAGGTATGTCCGGAAAACGGGATGGAGGCCCTACGTGTCTGATTTACTCCAGAGTTCGAACACACCTGCCTGAACCGTTTGCAGCTGGGCAACACTCTGCAGATGGGCAAACTGAGCGATCACACTCCATGTCCGCAGCGAAATTCGATCCGCATGTAAAATCATCCACACGGCTGTACAGGCCGCTTGCGATATTTATCATCAGCTGCCTGGGTACAGGATCATCTGTTTATGCGCGAGGCCCTGCGCTGGCACCGGGAGAAGCACAGCTGCTGCCGGCGGTAACCGTCACTGGAGCTCGGGTGGATGAAACATGGCAGCATCTCGGATCGCCGGTTGATAGTGGGGCGCTGGGTACGCGCAGTAATCTCGAAACACCCTTCTCATCGTCAGCCGTCACAAGCGCGGAAATCGAAGAACGCCATGTCAACAAGCTGGGCAATGCCTTTTCGACCGATGCCTCCGTGTCCGACAACAGTGCCACCTATGGCGCCTATGCGAGTTATCTCACGGTGCGTGGCCTGGCCCTGGATTGGCAGAACTCCTTCCGTATCGATGGAAAACCATTTATCAGCTACGTTGTCACGCTGCCGTATGAGCAGTTCGAGCGCGTTGAGCTGCTGAAGGGGGCTACCGGTTTTATGTACGGTTTCGGCTCGCCTGGCGGTGTCGTGAACTATATAAGCAAGAAACCCACGAATGTGCCCGTTCGTGATGTAACGCTGGGTGTTGAGTCTAAAGACTTATGGCGAGAGAGTGTCGATCTGGGCGGGCGCCTGGGCGGTGATGCTCGATTCGGCTATCGGCTCAATGCGACACATCAGGAAGGCACGATCTATAACAACGGGAGCATCAATCGCAACGCTGTATCGCTGGCGCTCGATGCGCGGTTGACAGACCGCCTGGCCTGGGAATTTCAGGGCATTTACCAAGACATGAAGGGGGAAAATACCGACCCGTCGATTTATACCGGACTACTGCCAGGACACAAACTGCCCTCTGCGGTATATAGCGACAATGGGCGACTGGTGGGCGACGGTACATTCTTCGATAACGAGTTTCGGTTCTATTCCACAGGATTGAAATATGAGATTTCACCCGACTGGATATTGAGTACCAGCTACAGCCATGCGTCTACCAGGACGCGGCGCAACGAGGAGGTGCTGCAGATTGCTGATGAATCCGGTCGCTACCATGTGATCGGTTCGGACTATGGCGAGGCGTATCAGTTCAACTTTTGGCAGGCTATGCTGCAAGGTAAGTTTCAGGTTGGGTCGATCAGGCACAATATTGTGTTGGGCACATCGTGGCAATCGCAGAAAAACGATTATGCAGGCAACGGTTTTTATAAGCAGATAGGGGCTGGCTCCTTATCGACACAGAACACTGCCTCGTATCACAGTATCGGTACCATAAACCGCTTAGGCCTATATAGAGGTGCCGAGATCTTCCAGAAGGCGGTTTTTGCGAGTGACACGGTACATCTATCCGATAGGTGGTCGATACTGGCAGGTGTGCGCCACACCAATTACGGTCAGAAGGCCTTTGGCTCCGACGGCCATCAGACTTCGTCGTACGACAAAAGCGGTGTGCTGACGCCGACGGTGGCGTTCATGTACAAGGTGGCGCCACAGACTATGGCGTATGTGAGCTACATTGAATCGCTGGAGCAGGGGGCTTCGGTTGGAATCAGCTACGCCAACTACGGCGCGCAGTTGGAGCCTCTCAAGAGCCGCCAATACGAAATTGGCATCAAGAGCCAGAATGATCGCTGGACGGCGACTGTCGCACTGTTTCGCATAGAAAGAAAGGCAGAATATCCGAATGCTGACAACGAAATTGTTCAGGACGGGCTATCGGTCTATCAAGGTGCAGAACTCGGCGCGTCGTTGCGGCTTGGCTCCAGCTGGGAAATAGGCGCTGATGTGATGCTGCTGGATACGAGCTACAAGAGGGGGGCGGATAACATCGGTAATCGGGTCGCTGGCGCACCCAGGCTTGTCGCGGCCACTCAGGTTTCGTATCGCGTGCCCCGGGTTCCTGGCCTCAAGCTCCAGGCCGACGCCAAGTACACTGGCAGTACGATGCTGCGGCCGGGCAATGATGTTGAAATTGGCGGATACACGATTTTCAGTATCGGGGCCAGCTATGACACTACCATTAGCGGTTATGACACTACATTCCGTCTGGCAGTCAACAACCTTGCGAACAAGCGTCATTGGCTGTTTCAGTATGCAGATTACATCAAAGCCGGTGACCCCCGCCGCGTAAGTCTGACGGCCACCATGCGATTCTAGGTTCTTTTGTGTGACCACGCGGCAAAGCGCCAGCCTCGCCGTTTACGGCGAGGTCAAGCGAGGCCATCTCAAGTGCGGGCTTGTCCCACCCAGGTGTATTTGCGGCCTCTGTAAGTGTGATCGGGTAAAGGCGTTTGGTTTCGCTCTTCTTCTGGAGCAGCCTTGGCTCACCTATCTGCTTTGACCTTGCCGCCAAGCACCCCGGGATTCCTCATCACGCCTCGCAGTCCATTTCCTGCGTCAGGCATGTCGAGTGTTGCAAGCCTGGTATCGAACCGGTCTCTGAGTGCTTGCAGCGGGTCGTTTATTGCATTGGCAGCTGACCGGGCCGCCTTGATCAGCCGGTCATATTCTTGAGTGGACAGGATAACGGCTTCTGGCTCGTTGTGATCTGTGACAACCAGCCGCCCCTCCTCGCTTAATGAGCGCATAACACTCTTCCATCCCTCGCGTTTGATCGTAGAAACCGGTGCTTCCGACAAATGCTTGAGATGCTCACTGCAGGTGAATAGTTCCACTTGCGGGCGGCGTGCCGCGCACCACGGTGATACACCGATGCGGCACCAACATGACACCGGCGCGGCACCAATATGGCACCGAGGCTGCACCAATATGACCCCGATGCGGCACCGACGCGGTATTCGACGGGTGCGTGGGCAGGGGCATCGCCTGCGCCGGAAGGTTGGCACGCCTATTGCGTAAGGCAGTAGGCAAACCTACCTTTACCCGGGAGCTATGATGAAACGCAGAACCGCATTGAAGCATCTATCCGCCGCCACGCTGATTGCCCTGGCGGGCCTGAACGGCAATAGCTATGCCGCCGACACCATCAAGGTCGGCATTCTTCATTCCCTGTCGGGCACGATGGCGATCTCGGAGACGTCGCTCAAGGACACGGCGCTGATGACCATTGCTGAAATCAACGCTAACGGGGGCGTGCTCGGCAAGCAATTGGAGCCTGTGGTTGTCGATCCGGCATCCAACTGGCCGCTGTTTGCCGAGAAGGCGCGCCAGCTGCTGGGACAGGACAAGGTTGCGGTGGTGTTTGGCTGCTGGACTTCGGTATCGAGAAAGTCTGTGCTGCCGGTGTTCAAGGAATTGAACGGGCTGCTTTTCTATCCCGTTCAGTACGAGGGTGAAGAGCTTGAGCGCAATGTGTTCTATACCGGGGCGGCGCCCAACCAGCAGGCTATTCCTGCCGTCGAGTATTTGATGAGCGAGGATGGCGGGGGCGCCAGGCGCTTCGTGCTGCTGGGCACGGATTATGTATACCCGCGCACCACCAACAAGATATTGCGTGCCTTCCTGCACAGCAAGGGGGTCAAAGACAGCGACATTCAGGAGCTTTACACGCCATTCGGCCATGCGGATTACCAGACCATTGTGGCGGGCATCAAGCAGTTTGCCGCCGGCGGCAAGACGGCGGTGATTTCCACCATCAATGGGGACTCTAACGTACCGTTCTATAAGGAGCTGGGCAACGCCAACCTGAAGGCAACCGATGTGCCGGTGGTTGCCTTCTCCGTCGGTGAGGAAGAGCTGCGCGGCGTGGATACAGGGCCGCTGGTGGGGCACTTGGCGGCGTGGAACTATTTCCAGTCCATCGAAAACCCGGTCAATGCCGAGTTCATCAAGAAATGGAAGGCGTATGCAGAAGCCAAGAGCCTGCCCAACGCGGATACGGTGGTGACCAATGACCCCATGGAAGCCACCTATATCGGCATACATATGTGGAAGCAGGCGGTCGAGAAGGCTGGCTCCACTGATGTGGACAAGGTCATTGATGCGATGGGCGGGCAGAGCTTCAAGGCGCCGGACGGCTACACCGTCAAGATGGACGAAACCAACCATCATCTGCACAAGCCTGTGTATATCGGTGAGATCAATGCCGACGGCCAGTTCGACATTGTCTCCAAGTCGGACGGGCTGATCCGCGCACAGCCATGGAGCCCGTACATCCCGGGTAATGAAGGCAAGCAAGGGCTTTGAGCCTGAAGGATCGGTTCACCATGGTGTCTCGCAATACGATCCGTTTTGTCGGGCGGCTGCTGCTTTCGCTTTGTCTGTCCTGGGCATGCCTTGGCGCTTCGGCTGCGCATGCTCAGGGTGTCGATCCGGCGTTGCTTGGTGTTTTGGCGAAGGGGGATACCTCGGCCAGGCTGCAGGCGCTGGCTGCGCTGGGGCAGACTGCCGGTCCCTTGGCGCCGGCCGTACTGGAAGCAATGCGCGAACGAAGGCTGTATGCGGCGGACGATGGCCGTACATACATTGTCTCCAAGGATGGCCAGGCGCTGGACCCAGCCACGGGGCAAGTTGCGCAATTGCCCGAGGGCGCAAGCCGGGTGACGATCAACAACCGTTTGCGGCGCGCCTTGGATGGGGCGCTGGCCGTGTCGAGGCTTCAGTCCGAAGACCCGGCTGTTCGCCTGGCGGCGGCGCGGCGTATGCAGCAGGGCGGCGTGGACAGCCGGCAGGCGCTTGATGCCGCCTTGGCCGGGGAAAAGGATGCACAGGTGCGCGAGGCGCTGCTTATCGCGCTCGCAGCCCTGCAGCTGGACAGCCAGGTTCCCGCCGAGCGTGCCGCCGCAGCGGAAACGCTGGGGAATACAGGCAGCGCAGCCTTCCGTTCTCGCGTAGCAGCCTTGCTGGCGCAGGATGCGAACGGGCAGTACCTGGAGCGCGACGAATCGGTGCGTGCGGCGGCAGGCGCGGCCATACGGAAAATCGACCGGCACATGGCCACGATTGAATGGGCCGGCAATATTTTCTACGGGCTGAGTCTGGGAAGCGTGCTGCTGCTGGCGGCACTGGGGCTGGCCATTACTTTCGGCCTGATGGGCGTGATCAACATGGCGCATGGCGAACTGCTGATGATAGGCGCCTATGTCACCTATGTGATGCAGCTGCTTTTTCGCGCCTATCTGCCGGATGCAATGGCCTGGTATGTCGTTGCAGCGCTGCCGGCGGCGTTTGTCACGACGGCGCTGGTCGGTATGGCGCTGGAGCGCACGGTGATCCGCTGGCTATATGGACGTCCTCTGGAAACGCTGCTTGCGACATGGGGCATCAGTCTGATGCTCATACAGGGCGCGCGCTCGATCTTTGGTGCGCAGAATGTGGAGGTTGCCAACCCAGGCTGGATGTCTGGCGGGGTTACCGTGCTGGGCGGGCTGGTGCTCAGCTACAACCGGATCGCCATCGTGGTGTTTGCCGTGCTGGTCGTTCTGTTTGTCTGGTTTCTGCTGAACCATACGCGGCTGGGCTTGTTCGTGCGCGCCATCACGCAGAACCGCCGCATGGCCGACTGTGTCGGGGTGCCGACCGGACGCATTGACATGCTGGCGTTCGGGCTTGGCTCGGGTATTGCGGGTCTGGGAGGCGTCGCGCTTTCGCAGTTGGGCAATGTGGGGCCCGATCTGGGCCGGGCCTATCTGGTTGATTCGTTCATGGTCGTTGTGCTGGGCGGTGTCGGCCAACTGGCGGGCACGGTGGTCGCAGCATTGGGGTTGGGCGCGGTGAACAAGCTGATGGAGCCCTTCTCGGGCGCAGTCCTTGCCAAGATCACCATCTTCGTGCTGATTGTCCTGTTCATCCAGAAGCGGCCGCAAGGCCTGTTTGCCCTGCGCGGAAGGAGTGCTGAATGAAAACCGCTGTCGCAATGCCCGCGCTGCCGGGCGCAGCGCCCGGCCGGGGCCTGCTTTCTCCCACTATATGGTCCTTCTTGCTGGCCTCGGTCGTCATCCTGGCACTGCTGCCATTGCTGAACCTGGCTATGCCGGCGGATCATCCGCTGCATGTATCGTCCTACGCAGTGGCGCTGCTTGGAAAGTTCATGTGCTACGCGCTGGCTGCCCTGGCGCTTGATCTGGTCTGGGGTTACACGGGGATTCTGTCCCTGGGGCACGGCGTTTTCTTCGCACTGGGCGGCTATGCGCACGGCATGTATCTGATGCGCACGTCCGCAGCCCTGGATGGTGGCCCAGGCGCATTGCCGGGATTCATGGTTTTTCTCGACTGGAAGGAATATCCGTGGTTCTGGGCGTTCACGGATCATTTTGCATGGGCCATGCTGCTGGTGGTCTGCGTGCCTGGCGTGCTTGCGTTCGCCTTCGGGTACTTCGCATTCCGTTCGCGCATAAAAGGCGTTTATTTCTCCATCATTACCCAGGCAATGACCTTCGCCGCCATGCTGCTGTTCTTTCGCAATGAAACGGGTTTCGGCGGCAATAACGGCTTTACCGGCTTCAGGCAGATCCTGGGTTCTGACATCACCGCGCCAGGCACGCGCGCCGCCCTTTACTGGGTGACGCTGGCGGTGCTGGCCGGATCGTTCCTGCTTGCGCGGGCCATCACGCAATCCAGGCTCGGCAGGGTTCTGACCGCCGTGCGCGATGGCGAAAGCCGGCTGCGGTTTCTTGGCTATGAGCCCCTGCACTTCAAGCTCTTTGTCTGGACGCTATCGGCCATCATGTGCGGCGTCGCGGGCGCACTGTATGTGCCTCAGGTCGGCATTATCAACCCCGGTGAGATGTCCACCGAGTCGTCCATCGAAATGGTGATCTGGGTTGCCACGGGCGGGCGCGGCACGCTTATCGGTCCCATTGTCGGCGCGGGCGCCGTCAATGGCCTGAAGACATGGTTTACCGGCGCGTTCCCGGAATACTGGCTATATGCGCTGGGGCTGATCTTTGTACTGACCACGCTCTTTTTGCCGCAGGGCCTGGTCGGCCTGGCTCGCCGCCTGCGCAGTCGCGGAGATACAAGGAGTGAGCTATGAGTCACCCTGTCATGAATGGAATGTCGGATGGCGCTCACCAGGATCGGGAAGGCGCGGGCGGCACGCCCGAGTACGGACGAGTGGCGCCCCAAGGCCTGGATACGAGCCATGGCGTCATTCTGTATCTGGAAGATGTCACAGTGAGCTTTGACGGCTTCCGGGCGCTGAACCGGCTCACGCTGGATATCGGGGTGGGCGAGCTGCGCTGCATCATCGGCCCGAACGGCGCAGGCAAAACGACCATGATGGACGTTATCACCGGCAAGACGCGGCCCGACGAAGGCACCGTTTTCTTTGGCCAGAATATCGATCTGGCACGGCTGGACGAAGGGCGGATTGCGCATGCGGGCATAGGCCGAAAATTCCAGCGCCCGACCGTGTTCGAGCAGCACACGGTGCTGGAAAACCTGGAGCTTGCCATCAAGGGCGACAAGCGGGTGAGCCGTACTCTGTTCGCAAGGCTGAACTCGGAGCAGTCTGACCGTATCTGTTCAACGCTGGAATTGATACGCCTGACGCGCGAAGCGCGGCGACCGGCAGGGCTGCTGTCGCACGGGCAAAAGCAATGGCTGGAGATAGGCATGCTGCTGATGCAGGAACCGCTGTTGCTGCTGCTGGACGAACCGGTGGCTGGTATGACGGACGCTGAAACCGAGCGAACCGGGGAACTGCTCAACGAACTGAAGGGAAAGCATTCAATGATGGTAGTGGAGCACGATATGGATTTCGTCAACAGCATCGCGGGCGATGGAAAGGTGACGGTGCTGCACGAGGGATCTGTCCTGTCCGAAGGCACGATGTCGCAAGTGCAGAGCGATCCGGGTGTTATCGAAGTTTATCTGGGGCGCTGATATGCTTGAGATCGAATCGCTCAATCAGTTCTATGGCGGCAGCCATACCCTGCGCGATGTCTCGCTGCGGCTGGCGCAGGGCGAATGCCTGGGCTTGCTTGGCCGCAATGGCGTAGGCAAGACAACACTGCTCAAGTGCCTGATGGGTGTGCTGCCGATACGTTCGGGCAGTATCCGGCTGGACGGCAGCGATATCGCCCAGCTTGCGCCACATCGGCGCGTGGCGCGGGGCATGGCTTATGTGCCCCAGGGGCGCGATATCTTCGCCCGCCTCACTGTCGAGGAAAACCTGTTCATGGGCATGGCGAGCAAGCCTGCTTCGGCCGCCCGGCGCATCAAGGACGAGATCTACGAACTGTTCCCTGTGCTCAGGACGATGCTGGCACGCCGGGGCGGCGACCTTTCGGGCGGTCAGCAGCAACAGCTGGCGATTGCGCGCGCGCTGGTGGCCGAGCCCCGTTTCATTATCCTGGACGAACCGACCGAAGGCATACAGCCTTCCATCATCAAGGATATCGGCCGCGTCATTCATTTGCTGCGCGCGCGCGGCGACATTGGAATTCTGCTGTGCGAGCAGTATTTCGAGTTCGCACGCGAGCTGGCCGATCATTTCATTGTGCTGAACCGGGGCGAGGTAGTGGCCCGCGGCGACCGTACACAGATCGGCAGCGAAGAAGTGCGCCGGCATCTTTCGGTATAGACATCGTGTACAGGCGCAGCGATTCATCCGCCCCTGCGGGCGCACACAGCCCGCATGCTCTCCTGGGAAACTGGGATGCATCGCTGCGCCTGTCGTTCGAGCACAGGCCCGGGCGGGGTACCGTGCTGGCGCGCCGCCAGCATCAAGGCCCGCTGCAGGTGCAGAAGGCGCTCTATCCAGAGGGGTCTCGGATCTGCCATGTCACTGTGCTGCATCCTCCTTCCGGGATCGCCGGCGGCGACAGGCTGGAGATGGAAATCAACGTGGGACCTGGTGCGCACGCGGTGCTCGGTACGCCTGGTGCAACGCGCTGGTACAAATCCAATGGCCGGCAGTCTGCTCAGACAGTGCGCCTTGATGTGGCGCGCGGTGCCTGCCTCGACTGGCTGCCGCAGGAGAATATTTTCTTTGAAGATGCCGACGCACGCAGCGATGTCCGTGTGTCGCTGTCAAACGGGTCGCGCGCCATCGGCTGGGAAATCACGCAGCTTGACACCGTGCGCAAGGAATCGGCCTGGGACGCGGGTCGCATTGCGCTGGAAACGACGCTCAGCCTTGATGCCCATCCGTTGTGGATTGATGCAGCGATGTTTCGCGCGGGCGATGCCGTTCGCAAGAGTGCAGCCTGCCTGGCGGATTATCCCGTCATGGGCACGCTTTGGGCATTCGGCCCGGATATGGAGGGCGACATGGCGGATCGGCTGGGGCAGGACATGCCATGGACTGATTCCCTGAGGGCAGGCTTTACGCATATTCCAGTGGCGGATGCGCAATGCCTGTGCCTGCTGCGCGTGCTGGGAATGCATGCGCAGGATGTAAGAAACCTGCTGGTCGCGCTGTGGGAGCGCCTGCGCCCGATGATCCTGGGTGTTGACGCGCAGCCACTGCGCCTGTGGCGGACTTGAACCACGATACAAAGAAAACCGGCCAGAGGAGCCAAAGGAAAAATCATGGAACTGACCCCCCGAGAAAAAGACAAGCTTTTGATCTTCACCGCCGCATTGCTGGCCGAGCGCCGCAAGGAACGCGGACTGAAGCTCAATCATCCTGAAGCGGTGGCGTTGATCACTGCCGCGCTGATGGAGGGCGCGCGCGACGGACGCACGGTGTCTGACCTCATGCACCATGGCACCACGCTGCTGTCGCGCCAGGATGTGATGGAAGGCGTGCCGGAGATGATTCCCGACATTCAGGTGGAAGCCACGTTCCCCGACGGCACGAAACTGATCACTGTGCATAACCCGATCATTTGATTCACCAGGACAAGCCGATGAAAAACCGATACATCCACAAGCGTTTGATGGCTGCGGGCGCATTGCTCTCATGCGCCGCAGCGCCGGCGCTCGCGCACCCGGGGCATGCGCTTCACCTGCATGCGGCGGGCGATATGTTTGCTGCCGGTATTCTGCACCCGCTCACCGGCCTGGATCACCTGCTGGCCATGCTGGCAGTGGGACTGTGGGCGGCGCTTGCGCACAAGGAACTGCGGCAGGCATTATGGACGCCGGCGAGCTTCCTGATTCTGCTGCTCGTTGGGGCGCTGCTGGGAATCGGTGGAGCAAGGCTGCCGGCCGTGGAGCCTGTCATCATGGCGTCGCTGCTGGTCATGGGGCTGCTTGTGGCTGGCCGCGCGTCGTTGCCGCGTTGGGCAGCGTCTGCGCTGGTCGGGTTTTTTGCGATCTTCCATGGCCTGGCGCATGGCGTCGAGCTGCCCCAGAGCGAAGGCGCCGCGATGTTCATCGCCGGCTTCATGCTGTCGACCCTGTGCCTGCATCTGGCAGGGCTGGGGCTGGGGTATGCGCTCAAGCGGCGCGGCGCGCTGCTGACGGGCCTGACGGGCGCGGGCATTGCGGGCTATGGCCTGACGCTGCTGGCGACATCCTTCTAGCGGTGGGGCAGACATGATTCCAGGGGAAATTCTTGCCGAGGACGGCGCCATCGCCATCAATGAAGGCCGTGCGATATGCATGATCGATGTGGTTAATGCCGGAGACCGGCCCATCCAGGTCGGATCGCATTTTCATTTTGCGGAAACCAATGCAGCGCTTGTGTTTGACCGCGAGGCCGCCAGGGGGTTCAGGCTCAATATCGCCGCCGGCACAGCGGTGCGTTTCGAGCCCGGCCAGAAGCGCACGGTCGAGCTGGCGGCGCTGTCAGGCAGCCGGGAAGTGTATGGATTCAACGGCAAAGTAATGGGAGTGCTGTGATGGCCACGATTTCGCGCAGCGCCTATGTGGAAATGTTCGGCCCCACGCATGCCAATGGCGTGGGCGACCGCGTGCGGCTGGCTGACACGCAGCTGCTTGCCGAAGTTGAGCGCGACAGCACGGTTTTCGGCGAAGAGGTGAAGTTCGGTGGCGGCAAGGTGATCCGGGACGGCATGGGCCAGAGCCAGCGCGCCAGCGCGGATTGCGTCGATACCGTGATTACGAATGCGCTGATCATCGATGCGGTCACGGGCATCGTCAAGGCGGATATCGGCATCAAAAACGGCCATATCTGCGTGTTGGGAAAGGCGGGCAACCCAGACATACAGCCCGGCGTGGATATCGTGATCGGACCAGGCACGGAGGTTATCGCCGGCGAAGGCATGATAGTTACCGCGGGCGGCATAGACACCCATATACACTTTATCTGCCCGCAGCAGATTGAGCATGCGCTGGCCAGCGGGGTCACCACCATGATTGGCGGGGGTACCGGCCCTGCGCACGGCACGCTGGCCACGACTTGCACGCCGGGGCCCTGGCATCTTTCTTCGATGCTTGCTGCGCTGGATGCATTTCCGATGAATATCGGCCTGCTCGGCAAAGGCAATGCCAGTGCACAGGCCCCGCTCATGGAGCAGGTGAGGGCGGGTGCCATTGGGCTGAAACTGCACGAAGACTGGGGCTCCACGCCTGCCGCCATCGATACCTGCCTCACGGTTGCGGACGACATGGATGTCCAGGTTGCCATTCACAGCGATACGCTGAACGAAGCGGGGTTTGTCGAGGACACCTTCCGGGCTTTCAAGGGCCGCTGTATCCACACCTTCCATACCGAAGGCGCGGGGGGAGGCCATGCGCCGGACATCATTCGCGCGGCGTGCATGCCCAATGTGCTGCCCGCTTCCACCAACCCAACCATGCCATTCACCGTCAATACCGTGGATGAACATCTGGACATGCTGATGGTTTGCCACCATCTGGATCCGGCAATAGCCGAAGACGTTGCGTTTGCGGAAAGCCGGATACGGCGCGAAACCATTGCGGCGGAGGATGTGCTGCACGACATGGGCGCATTCTCCATCATGAGTTCGGATTCCCAGGCGATGGGCCGCGTCGGGGAAACCATCATGCGGACATGGCAGACCGCCGACAAAATGAAGCGGCAGCGCGGCGCCCTGCCGGGCGACAGCGCGCGCAGCGACAACGAGAGAATCAAGCGCTATATCGCCAAGTACACCATCAATCCGGCCTTGGCCCACGGCATTGCGCACAAGGTGGGGTCAGTGGAGCCAGGCAAGCTGGCTGACCTGGTGCTGTGGCGGCCGGCTTTTTTTGGCGTCAAGCCAGCCATGGTCCTCAAGGGCGGGATGATAGCCGCGGCCTCCATGGGCGACCCCGGCGCATCCATTGCGACGCCGCAGCCCGTGATCATGCGGCCTATGTTTGGAAGCTTCGGGCGGGCGCTCAAGACCTCGCTCACCTTCATTTCACAGGCGGCCGCCGGGAACGAGGCGCTGCATGCGCTGGGGCTTGCAAAGACCCTGGAACCGGTGCATGGCTGCCGGGCATTGAGCAAGCATGACATGGTGCGCAACGACTGGTTGCCGGATATACAGGTCGACCCCGAAACATATCAGGTCATGGCGGATGGGCAGTTGCTGATCTGTGAGCCGGCCAGGGTATTGCCCATGGCCCAGCGATATTTCCTGTTTTGACGCGGGCTTGCTCCGTTGTCGTGTGGCGCGGCGCCAAGTTGCAGCAATCCCGCCGATGCCGCTCCGGTTCCAGAAACAACAAGGAGGTTTTATGCGGATAGCCCTGAAAAGCGTTGATGGCGCTCATGTCGCCAGGCCGCTTGCGGCCCGTGCGCCGGCGGCCGTTCTGGATTTCACACGGCGCAGGCGCAGCCGGCAGCTCGTCGAGTTGGAAAACGGCGTCACCATAGGGCTTGCGCTGCCCAAGGGAACCGTATTGCGCGATGGTGACCTGCTCGTGCTTGACGATGGCAGCCTTGTCGCTGTGCGGGCCGTCGCCGAGTCGGTATTGCGTGTGTCGGCCGGCACGATGCGCCAGCTTGCCCGCGCAGCCTATCATCTTGGCAATCGCCATGTGCCCCTCGAGGTTGGAGAAAGCTGGGTGCAGCTGGCGTTCGATGCCGTGCTTGCCGATATGCTGAGCAGGCTGGAGGGTGTCAGCGTGCAGCGGCTCACCGTGCCCTTCGAGCCCGAGTCGGGCGCCTATGGCGGCGGCCACCGTCACGGGCACGACGAGACCTTTGAGCAGGACTACGCGCTGGCGCAGTCCGCCTACCATGCCCATGAACATTCTTGAGAACGGGCTCCGCTCCGCGGATCCGAGCAAGGGCCGCATACGCAAGCCCGAATGCATGGACACGCAGACAGCGCTTCTGCAGCTCGCTTCGCCAGGGCTGCCTATCGGCGGCTACAGCTATTCCCAAGGCCTGGAAGCGGCAGTGGCGTGCGGCCTGGTCTGTGATGAGGCCACTGCGCGGGCCTGGATACAGGAGCAACTGCTGCATGTTGTGGCGCACTGCGAAGCGCCAGCCTGGATACTGTTGTTCGACGCCTGGTCGCAGGCGGACTACGGGCGTGCCTCGCACTGGAACGCCTGGTTTCATGCCAGCCGCGAAACCCGCGAACTGCGCCGGGAGACCGAGCAGATGGGCTGGTCGCTGGCCAGTCTGGCCAACGAGCTTTCGTGGGGGACGCCAGCGCTTCGGACGGCGCTGGGAAGCTTGCCTGTCATCACCTTGCCAGCGGCGCATGCATGCTGTGCCTGTGCGCTGGCGCTGGACAGGCATTGCGCGCTGGCCGCCTATCTTTTCACCTGGGTCGAGAATCAGGTTATGGCGGCGATCAAGACCATACCGCTTGGGCAGCTTGCCGGTCAGCGCATCCTGAATGATGTGCGGCGCCGTATTGGCGCGGCCTGCGACGAAGCCGAGCATCGCGCTGCCGCGACACCGCCAAGGCTTGATACGTTCGCGCCGCAGCTTGCGATATTGTCGGCCCGCCATGAAACCCAGTATTCGCGCTTGTTCAGATCCTGAGACGCCGATGTTCGCCTTCGCTTTTCTACTTTTCCCGCATGCGAGCCCGGCAAGGGCCGCATGGCGCAAGGACAACCGTCATGACAATTGATAATCCTTTCCCTATGCGGCGCGGCATGCGCAGCAAGCCCCTGCCGCCGCTGCGGGTGGGCGTGGGCGGCCCGGTCGGGTCCGGCAAGACGACCCTGCTCGAGATGCTCTGCAAGGCGATGTCGCCCCGCTATGACATCGTCGCCATTACCAATGACATCTACACCAAGGAAGACCAGCGCCTTCTGACGCTGTCCGGCGCGCTTCCGCCTGAACGCATCATGGGGGTGGAAACCGGCGGCTGCCCCCACACGGCTATCCGTGAGGACGCATCGATCAACCTTGAGGCCATAGACCGGATGGTGGCCAGCTTTCCCGATGTGGATATCGTTTTCATAGAATCGGGAGGCGATAACCTGGCAGCCACGTTCAGCCCGGAGCTTTCAGACCTGACGATCTATGTGATCGATGTCGCCGCCGGCGAGAAGATTCCCCGCAAGGGCGGCCCCGGCATCACAAAGTCGGACCTGCTGGTCATCAACAAGACAGATCTTGCGCCTTACGTGGGCGCTTCGCTCGATGTGATGCGCGAGGACACACTGCGCATGCGCGGCACGCGTCCTTTTGTCATGGGCGGCATCAAGCATGGGCAGGGGCTCGATGACGTGATCAGGATGATTGAACGCGAGGGCTTGCTCGGCGGCGGCACCAAGTAGGCGGCAAAGCCGAGATGGCGACCGAAGCTGGCGCGACGTAGATAACTGGCTGGTGGCGGTGCTGATGCCGTCTCTTGGCGCCGTTGGCGTCAGCCGGCATGTGCAGAGTCTGTTTGAGACAGAACCAGGTCGGCGCCTTTTTCGCCTATCATGATCGACGCAGCATTTGTATTGGTGGAGACGATGCGGGGCATGACTGAGGCATCAATGACCCGCAACTTGTGCACTCCACGTACACGAAGCTGGGCATCGACGACAGAGCGTGCGTCAGCACCCATGCGGCATGTGCCTGCCGCATGAAATACTGTCCCCCCTTTGCTGCGGGCAAAATAGGCCAGGCCGGCATCGTCGTGGACATCGCTGCCCGGCAAATATTCCTGGGGGGTGATCAGATCCCGGAAGGCAGGCTGCTGATAGATGTCGCGCAGAATTTTCAGCCCTGACACCAACACATCGATGTCCCGGCGGCTGCGCAGATAATTGGTGGTGATGCAGGGCGCCACCAGCGGATCGGCGGAGGCGATTTCCACTGTGCCGCATGACTCGGGCCGGCATTGCGATGCGGATGCCGAAAACCCCGAAAAGCCATGAAGCGGATCGCCAGGTTTGTCGACCGATAGCGGCATGACATTCAACAGCAAGTCCGCGCGCCCATTCTCGGCATGTTCGCTGCAAATCAGGCCGCCCACCTGGCCCGCGCCCACTGTCAGCGGGCCGCGCTTGCGAAACAGCCACTGCGCGCCCATATTCATGAGTTTGAACGGATTTCGCACATCGTCATTGAGTGACATCTTTTCCTTGAGCTTGACGATGACGCGCGCCTGGTAATGATCCTGCAGGTTCTGCCCCACTTCGGGAGCATTGTGCCTGACCTGGATGCCATGCGTCTGCAGCAGCCCGGCGGGGCCAATGCCCGACAGCTGGAGGATCTGGGGTGATTGTATTGCGCCGGCGGCAATGATGACTTCCGCATCTGCGTATGCGCGACGGACCTCGCCTCCCGTCAACCATTCAACGCCGGATGCTTCGTCGCCGTTGAACAGTACGCGCGACACATGGGCATGGGTCTTGACGAACAGGTTTCCACGCGCCCTGACCGGCTTGAGGAAGGCGGTTGCCGCATCACATCGCCAGTGGCCGCGCAGGGTCAGCTGATAGGCGCCCAGTCCGCTGTCGTTCGATCCGTTGAAGTCATTCGTGGAAGGAAAGCCTGCCTGCGTGCCGGCTTCCAGCCAGGCTTTGCAGTAAGGATGGTCATTGCGCAGATCCGAAACACAAAGCTCGCCTTCGCCGCCGTGATAATCGTTCTCGCCGGCCTCGTAGCATTCGGAGCGCTTGAAATAGGGCAGGACGTCGCGATAGCTCCAGCCATGCGCGCCTGCCTGCTCCCAGTCGTCGAAATCGGCGTGCTGCCCACGGATATACAACAGGCCATTGATGGAACTGGAGCCTCCCAGCCCGCGTCCGCGTGGCCAGACGATTTCCCGGTTCGCTGTCTCGGGTTGGGGCTTGGTCGGAAATTGCCAGGAAAAGCGCGGGTCATAGATTGTCCGGAAATATCCCACTGGCAGCTTCAGCCAAAGGTTGCGCGGCGCGCCGCCGGCCTCCAGCAGCAGAACGCGAACCGCCGGATCGGCACTCAGCCGGTTGGCCAGCACGCAGCCTGCCGATCCCGCGCCGACAATGATGTAGTCATAATGTTCGTTCATGGCGGAATTATTCATCCTGCGTTCTCCATCCATCCTGACGGGCCAGTGCCACTACGCGCGATCTGGTTCCGGTATGTCCAAGCGGGAGAATGCCTCCGCAGGCGCTTCATGAGACTGCATGATCTGAGCCATCAGCCCAAGCAGCCGCGTTTCGATAGCTTTGTCGCGGAACGGTCGCTGCTGCTCGTAATCCGTTTCCAGATCATAGAGAACCGTCGTGGTGTCCTCGTATCCGCCGCCCTGGCCCTGATGCCCTGTCGGCTGGCCTTTTACATTTCGACGGGCAGGCACCTTTAGCAAGGGCACGCCCTGTGAAAACCCGAAAGGCTCGACCAGTTGCGCCGCACGCAGTTCGTCCACATGGAACATGCTTTTCAGATGCATAGGCATCAGGGTGTATTCGTACAGCATCTGCGCGGTCATATCCTCGGGATAACGAAAGTAGGTGTGGCGCCCATCGGTGATATTGGTGCCGGCGCCGAACATCCCATAGATAACCGCTTCGCGTACAGGCAGGTCCTCTTCCAGTAGTGGCAGCAAGGAATGGCCACGCACGCTCGATGGCGCAGACACGTTGTGGCATGCGAGCAGCGTGGGCATGATATCCGTTGTCTGCGTGAGCGATTTTCTGCGTGTTCCAGCCTGATTCTGATGTGCCGGATGGTGGATCATCAGGGGTATATGCGCGATTTCGTTATAGAAGGGCATGCGGTTTTTTCCCCACCAGTCATGCTCAGCCAGCAGGAACCCGTGATCCGTGGTGAGGATGACGGTTGTATCGCGCCACATGTCGTGCCTGTCGAGGTAATCGAGCATCTGCCCCAGATAGAAATCGCACATGCTGAGCAGCGCCGCATAGTTGGCGCGAAGTTCCTGTACCTCCGCCTCATTTTCCTCCAGCCGCTTGTAACGTGGCCAGTCCAGGATCGGGCCGGTATATCCGGTCGGGTATTTTTCGCGAAATCTAGCCGGCGCGAAAAATGGCTCGTGGGGGTCAAAACACTCCAGATGCAACAACCAGTTGTCAGCATCGCGATTGAGGTCGAGAAACTCAAGGCCGGCAGCGAACGTGCGCGGACAGCAGAAGTCGCTCTCCTCGCGCATGAAATGCCGATTGACCATGGCCTGAACCCTGCCGTCCTGCTTGTCGGCCGGATGTTGCATTGGATGATACATGGCGAGAAACCGTTCAAGGGGCGGCTCGACCATCGCCTTCCATTTATCCCATTCCTGTCCGCGCACGAATTCCCAGGATCTGTACCGGTTATGGTAGGTGGAGCCTCCATCCTCCCAGTAATGGTAATGATCCGAAATCAGATGGGTATATATGTCATGCTCGCGCAGCAGTTCCGGGAACGACTGGTCGAAGGGCTCAAGCGGGCCCCAGCCGCGATGCAGAAAATTGAGCCGGCCTGTGTGCATGTCGCGCCTTGCTGGCATGCAGGGCAGGCTGCCCACGAAGTGATTGTCGAATGTAACGGCGCGTTCTGCGAAACGCCTGAAATTGGGCGTGTGTACTGATGTGCCTCCGTAGCATTCCAGCGCATTACGGACGAGTGAATCGAAAAGCAGGAATATGGTTCGCATGTCCTAATCCAGTTTTATGTTGGCCTCTTTCGCTATCGCTTTCCATCTGGCGTAATCGTCGTGCAGATACGCCTTGAACTGTGCTGGCGTTGCCGGGTCTGCCGCAGTCATCCCATTCTTGAGCAGGGCCGACTGCAATTTTTTGTCGGACATTGCGGCGATCACGGCTTGGCTCACTTTGTCGACTACATCTGTTGGGGTGCCCGCCGGTGCCAGGTAGCCGATCCATTGGTCCAGGTCAAAACCCTTGACACCGGCTTCCTCCATAGTCGGTACGTCGGGCAATTGCGGAATCCGTTTTGCACTGGCAACGGCCAGGGCTTTGATCTTGCCAGCGCTTATCTGTGGCAGGCCGACCGCTGCATTGGCGAAATGGTAATCAACCCGCCCCGAAATCTGGTCGACCATCGCCGGCGGCCCCCCTTTGTATGGCACGTGAACGACATCCAGCCCTTCTCTGGATTTAAGCATTTCACCTGCGAAATGGCCGGGCGTTCCTGTGCCGGCTGACGCATACGTCAGTGTGCCGGGCTTGGCCCTGGCCTGGTCGATCAGCGTTTTCAGGGAAGAGGGGCCTTGCGGGCTGGTAACCAGGATAAGCGATGTATAGGCTGCAACGGCAACGGGGGCGAAATCCTTCTCGACGTCGAAAGGCAGCTCCGAGCGTATGGCCGCATTCATATTTAGTGCGCTGGTGGTCAGCAAAAGCGTGTAGCCATCTGGCGAAGCGCGCGCCACATCGGACGCGCCAATCACACCGCCAGCCCCTGGCTTGTTTTCCACGACGATGGGAACACTCAGAGACTGCTGCATTTTTTCAGCCACGCCACGCCCGACGATATCGACGAGGCCGCCAGCGGGCCAGGGGATGACAATGCGCATGGGCTTGTCGGGAAAACCCGCCGCCCAGGCAGGCTGCAATGCCAAGAGACAGCTGGCTGCGACGGTTGCCGCGGAATGTTTCAAGAAGCTGATCATGTGTCTCACCCTCTATGTCATTGGAGGAATTGTGTGTCTTATGTGCTTATCGTACTATAGACCATACCTTATGACAAATTAAATGCGGAGACCGAAGTGTTTCGTCACGAACAACCTTTGCTGCCCCAGGATTCGCTTGCCATCTCAAGTGTCCATTCCTATGTCTATCGCGCACCTATTGCGGAGCCCGTGCGGACCTCTTTCGGCATCATGCATGACCGGCCTGCGGTGCTTGTGCGGGTCGTCGATACGCAGGGCGTCGAAGGTTGGGGAGAAGCCTGGTGCAATTTTCCTGCCTGTGGAGCCGAACACAGGGCTCTGTTGATTGACACTGTTCTGGCGCCTTTGCTGGTGGGGCGCCGATTTGCCAGCCCGGAGGCGGCCTTTTCTTTCATGACAGATCAGACGGAAGTTCTGGCGCTTCAGTGCGGCGAGCCCGGCCCGTTGTCTCAGGCCATATCGGGCGTTGATATCGCGCTATGGGATTTGAGCGCGCGCCGCGCCGGCCTGCCGCTATGGAAATACCTGGGGGGCGCCAGCAACGAAATCGGTGTCTATGCCAGCGGCATCAATCCCGATAATCCGCAGGCGGTTGTGCTGCAAAAACTTTCGGGTGGCCATGTGGCTTTCAAGCTCAAGGTGGGGTTTGATGATGCGCGGGATATTGACAATGTCCGGCGTGTAAGCGGCATGCTCTCGCAGCAACATACATTGATGCTCGATGCCAATCAAGGCTGGAATATTGATCAGGCCTTAGCCATGACCGCCCTGCTGGAGGAGCACAACATTGCCTGGATAGAAGAGCCGTTGCGGGCAAACACTGGCTGGGATTCCTGGCGACGATTGGCGCGTAGCACCGCCATACCGCTGGCCGCCGGAGAGAATCTGCTGGGGCTCCCGGCATTTGAGCAGGCGATTGAATCAGGCGCCTTGCGGATTATCCAGCCCGATATCGCAAAATGGGGCGGCATTTCCGGAAACTGGCAGGTCATCAGGCGCATTGCCGGAATGTCGCTGCAATACTGCCCCCATTATCTGGGTGCGGGAATAGGATTGCTGGCTTCAGCGCATTTGCTTGCGGCAAGCGGGGCGGATGGCTTGCTGGAGATCGATGCCAACCCCAACCCGCTGCGCACGTTTTCGTGTGCGGCATTGGAACAACCCGATCAAGGGCGGATAAGGCTTGGGACGGAGCCCGGGCTGGGCATGCTGCCTGTGCCTGAGGCATGGGACGATATTGCGAAACGCTGCAATTGAGTCATGGCGTCAAGTTCATCTCCAGGCGAATGGCGTCGCCGCGATATGTAACCTCTGCCAGGTAAATGATGATGCCGCCTGCATCCTTGAATATCCGCCGTACTTCTGCGACCGGCGCATTGATCGACAGATCCAGATGGCGAGCTGTATCGATATCCGCAGTGCCAATGACGAGCGTCTGGCGCGCGTTCGCAATCTTGCCTGTCTTCATCAGCAACGGAATGACCGTGCTAGTGCGAAACGCCTGCGGGTTCTCACGGAAAATGTCCTCCGCAACATAGATATTGATGATGCAATACGGCTTTCCTTCACGCGAGTGGACGCGACGCATATAGACGTAACCATCGGCCGCGAGCCCTTCACCGGGCTGCAACGGCGGAAGCCGGCTGGATTCATCGATATTGACGATCGTGGGCTGCGTATCGCGATAAACGTTGGCCAGCGCATCCAATGTGGTGACAACATCGACCCAGCGGTCGTTGCGCGGTTGATGGGTGACGAAGGTGCCTCGACCCTGCTGCCTGGAAACCAGCCCTTGCCGCGCCAGAATGTCGATTGCCTGGCGCACGGTTACTCTGGCAACACCGAACTCGGCGAGCAATAGCTCGAGCGAGGGCAGCTTGTGCCCCTGAGGCCAGTCGCCGCGGATAATGCGCTGCCGCATCAATTCCGCGAGCTGCAGATATCGAGGAACACGGCTGTCGAGAAATTTGGTATTCATTATTGGCGGAAACGACATTGAGACGCGATGTCACATTATCTCAGACTGGCCCTGCATGGGTATGAGCCCGAGCGTCTCCTTTGTGATACGGACTCTGGCGCCTCCTGGCCACTACTCAAGAAACCCACCGCTCTGGTGTCGCCACAAACGGGCATAGATGCCATCTTTTTTCAGGAGCTCACCGTGGCTGCCTTCCTCGACGATGCGTCCTTCGTCCAGGACAATGAGGCGATCCATGGCGGCGATGGTGGAAAGGCGATGGGCAATGGCGATGACGGTCTTGCCTTCCATCATCTTGTACAGGCTTTCCTGGATGGCGGATTCCACTTCGGAATCGAGCGCGCTCGTAGCTTCGTCCAGAAGCAGGATGGGCGCGTTCTTGAGCATGACGCGGGCAATGGCGATGCGCTGGCGCTGGCCTCCCGACAGTTTGACGCCGCGCTCGCCCACCAGGGTGTCGTAGCCGCCATTGCCCTGTGGATCGCTCAGTTGTTCGATGAAATCATGGGCCTGCGCGCGCATGGCGGCGGCCTTGATGTCGGCTTCGCTGGCATCCGGACGTCCATACGCAATATTGTCGCGAATCGAGCGGTGCAGAAGGGAGGTGTCCTGGGTCACCATGCCGATGGCGGCGCGCAGGCTGTCTTGCTGGACCAGGGCGATATCCTGGTCGTCTATGCGTATCCGGCCGCTATCCAGATCATGGAAGCGCAGCAGCAGGCTTATCAGGGTAGACTTGCCCGCTCCTGAGCGGCCTACCAGCCCAACCTTTTCGCCGGGGCGAACGGTCAGATTCAAGCCATCGAACACCTGGCGCTCGCCGTTGTAGTTGAACGCGACTTGCTCGAACGTTACCTTGCCGCGCTCCACCTTCAGCTCGGACGCATCGGGCGCGTCTTGCACGCGGGCAGGCCGGGTCAGCGTGGCGATGCCATCCTGCACTGTGCCGATGTTCTCGAACAGCGAGGTCATTTCCCACATGATCCACTGCGACATGCCATTGACCCGCAAGGCCATGGCGGTCACGGCGGCAACGGCGCCCGTGCCGATCTCGCCGCCATGCCACAGCCACAGGGCATAGCCGCCCGCCCCAAAGATCAGGCCTGTGACCAGAGCCTGGTTGGAAATTTCGAACAGGCTGACGAGCCGCATCTGGCGATAGCCGGTGTCTTTGAAGTCCTCCATCGCCGCGCGGGCGAAGCCGGCCTCCCGACGGGTATGCGAGAACAGCTTGACGGTGCTGATATTTGCATAGGCATCCGTGACACGCCCGGTCATGGACGAGCGGGCGTGCGCCTGCTCCTGCCCCACCTTGCCAAGGCGCGGCACGAAATACCACATTGCCAGCCCGTACAGCCCAATCCAGACAATGAAGGGAATCATCAGCCGCAAATCGAACCCGCCCGCCAATGCGATGATGGTGAAGAAATAAACGCCTATGCCAATCGCGATTTCGGAAAAAATCAGCAGTACGTCTCGCGCCGCCAGCGCAGTCTGCATGACCTTGGTGGTAACGCGCCCGGCAAATTCGTCCGCAAAGAAAGAAAGGCTTTGCTGCAGCATCAGGCGGTGGAAGTCCCAGCGCAGCCTCAGCGGCAGGTTGATGGCCAGCACCTGATGCTGCAGCACGGTGCGCAGCGCCACCAGTACGATGCTTGCGACCAGCACAATGCCAATGCCCCAAAGGACCTGCCGCTCATGCGCCGAGGCCGGCTCGCCGACCGTCCAGGCCGAAAGCAGGTCAACCACCTGCCCCAGGAAAGCGAACAGCCATGCCTCGTAGATCGACACGCCCGAACTCAATACAGCCAGCGCCACAAGGTAGCGTCGAGAGCCGCGTGTGCAAAACCACAGGAAAGACAGCAGGCCGCCGGGAGGCCGCTGGGGTTCCTCGGGAGGGAAGGGATCGAGGAGCGGTTCAATACGGCTCAGCATGCTTGCCCCCCGCGCCGCCCGATCTCGCATCTTGCCTGCAGGCTGTCGACAATGAGGCTTGAAGGAAGGGGGGCGGTGTCCATGGCGGCCAACAGCTTGAGGACGGAGCCTGCTGTGCGATTTGCTTTGCTCATTTGAGCAGTTTATAGCGCAAACTGTGACTACGCGCCAAAGCGCAAGCCTCGCCGTTCACGGTCAGGTCAAGCGAGGCCATATCAATGCGGTGTCAAAGGCGCCCCAGCATTGTGGCGCAGAAGCTCCGGCCCCAAGGCCGGAGTTCTTCACAAGATGAGGCGCGATGCCGTTTCGCTCTTGCTACAGGATTGTCCAGGTTATATAAAATGCATGGTTATCTTGTGCAAAGGCATGCAATGTTTGGGCGTGGAGTTCTGATCGCTGTCTTCGGATTACTGTCAGCCTGCAGTCTTCCTTCCCAGGAAGGAAAAAGCGCCTCGACGGCGCTTATGTCGCAGGATGGCGCCGACACTACGCTGGGGCGAGGCCTGACGCCATTGACGGCTATGCATCCTGGAAGATCCGGCATTGTGCCGCTTACAGATTCTCTGGATGCCTTTGCGGCACGCATGCTCCTGATCTCCAAGGCACAGCGCACAATTGATATCCAATACTACATCTGGCGTGACGATATTACCGGCAACCTGCTGCTGAAGGCGCTGCATGACGCGGCGCAGCGCAATGTGCGCATCAGGCTGCTGATCGACGACAATGGCACCAATGGCCTTGATGAAAAGCTGGCGCTGCTCAATGCAGAGCCTAACGCTGAAGTCCGCCTGTTCAATCCATTCCCTTTCCGAGCCTTCAAGCAACTGGGTTTTGTGATCGATTTTCGCAGGCTAAACCGCCGCATGCACAATAAATCGCTGACAGTCGATGGCCAGGCAACGATTGTCGGCGGGCGCAATATCGGCGATGAGTATTTCGGCGCCACCCAGGGTGTTGCTTTTACGGATCTTGATGTCATGGCTGCGGGCGATGCCGTTGACAAGGTATCCAAAGACTTCGATCGCTACTGGAATAATCAGTCTGCCTACCCATTGGAGCAACTGGTATCTGCGCCTGACAGGGATGAGGCGCTGTCATTGTTGCAGGAGGAGGCCAGCTTTGCGTTTGTTCCCAAAGCGTATGCCTACGTCGAAGCGGTGAGAAAAGCCGCCTTTATTGAGGATATGCTGGCGGGCAGGCTGGCGTTTTACTGGGCTCCCGTCCGCATGGTCAGCGATAATCCCGACAAGGTTCTGGGTCGCGCACCGCCCGAGTCTATGCTGACGGCGCGCCTTAGGGAGATTCTTGAGGAACCCAGGGAATCGCTGGATCTGATTTCTCCATACTTTGTTCCAACGGAGCAGGGCGTGGAAGCATTTGGCGCTATGGTCCGGCAGGGCGTGCGCGTACGCATACTGACGAATTCCATGGCGGCCACAGATGTGATCGCCGTGCATGCGGGATATGCGAAGTATCGGCATCCCTTGCTTGAGCAGGGCATCTCGCTGTTCGAAATGCGGCGTGAACCCGATCCGGACAGACCCAAGGAAAAGGCGGGGATCTTTGGAAGCTCTGGTTCCAGCCTTCATGCGAAGACATTTGCCGTGGATGGCAAACGGGTCTTTGTAGGCTCTTTCAACTTTGATCCACGGTCTGCCCGGCTGAACACGGAACTTGGATTCGTCATTGAAAGCGCGGCACTGGCGAATGTAATGGCCGACGTATTTGATCAAAGGATACCGAGTCTTGCCTATGAGCTCAAGCTGAATAAACAGGACGACATTGTCTGGCTGGACAGGCGCTCGACCGGGACGCAGACTCTGACCACCGAGCCCTCCTCCACGCTCTGGAAGCGCCTGTACATCGGCTTTCTGTCCATGCTGCCAATAGAATCCCTGCTGTAGAAGCAGTGCGTTGTGGCGCACCCGCTCCGGCCCTCAAGGCCGGAGCGGGTGCAATCCCCCGGCTATGCTGTCAGGCCTACTGCGTTCATGACAATACGCAGCATCCATGACGCCACGGCGAGCGCGGCAATGCTGGCGGCCCAGATCAGCAGCAGCCAGCCTATCCTGGCCAGCCATTTCCGTGTTGGTGAGTTGTCAGTGGTAGCCATCTTCCGCAGTGACCTTGCCACGAAAAACATAGTACGACCAGGCTGTATACATCAGGATGAATGGAACGATGAACAGGGCCCCGACCAATGCGAACCCCTGGCTTTGCGGTGGCCCGGACGCCTGCCAGATCGTGACCGACGGCGGAATGATATGAGGCCATACGCTGATGCCAAGCCCGCTGTAACCCAGGAAGATGAGGCATAGCGTCAGGATGAACGGGCCGCCGTGCGGATCCCCGGCCAGGCAGCGCAGCAGCCAGTAGGTGCATAGCAGCACCAGAAGCGGCACGGGTGCGAACCAGAAGAGGTTGGGCAGGCTGAACCAGCGCTCGGCAATCGCGGGGTGTGTAAGCGGCGTCCATATGCTGATGATCACGATCACGGCCAGCAGCGCGAGAGTCAGGGGCCGCGCGAGTTGCCGCATGCGTACATGCAGGCGGTCGTGCGTCTTGAGCACCAGCCAGGTACAGCCCAGCAATGCATAGGCGACCAGCAGCCCCAGGCCTGTAAAGATGGAAAATGGCGTTACCCAGTCCAGCGGGCCGCCGGCATAGCTGTTTCCCTGCACTTGCAGGCCATGGATATAGGCGCCGAGCGTCACGCCCTGGAAGAATGTGGCCATTACCGAGCCCACGACAAACGCTTTATCCCACCAGTGACGGTGTACGTCGGTGGCCTTGAAACGGAACTCGAAGGCTACGCCGCGGAAGATCAGGCCCAGCAGCATGAAAATCAGCGGGAGCATGAAGGCGTTCAGGATTACCGCATAGGCAAGCGGAAAGGCGGCAAGCAGGCCCGCGCCACCCAGCACGAGCCAGGTTTCATTGCCGTCCCAGACGGGCGCCACCGTGTTCATCATCACATCACGATCCGCCTTGTCCGGGAAGAAAGGAAAGAGTATGCCTATTCCCAGGTCGAACCCATCCATGACGACATACATCAGCACGCCGAAAAGAATGACAACCGCCCATATCAGGGCCAGATCTATGCCCATGATCTCACTCCTTGACCGGTAGCGGCGTGGCGTCCGCATCCATATTATCTTCGGCTGCCGACATCGGACGCGCCGGCCGTCTTTCGGCGCCGTGGTCGCTGGCCGAAGCCGGCGCGGCAGCGCTTTCGGGTGTCTTGCGGATCAGCTGCAGGATGTAGCCTATCCCGGCGCCAAAGACAAGAAAATACACCACGATGAACAGGGCGAGCGTAAGCGCTACCTCAGGCGCGCCATGCGGCGTGACGGCATCCGCAGTGCGCATAAGCCCATACACGATCCAGGGCTGGCGTCCGATCTCGGTGGTCAGCCAGCCGGCGATGATGGCTATCAGCCCTGTTGGTCCCATATACAGCGCCCACCGCTGCAGCGCCCGTGACTCGAAAAGCCGTCCGCGCCAGCGCGCCCAGGCCGCACAGAAACCGAGGGCGATCATGAGCAGGCCCAGGCCGACCATGACGCGAAAGGTCCAGAAGACGACCGTGGCGTTTGGCCTGTCCTGCGGCGCGAATTCCTTGAGCCCCGGGAACTGGCCATTGAAGCTATGCGTGAGAATCAGGCTGCCGAGGTGAGGTACCTCTATGGCGAAGTGGTTGGTTTCCGCCTGCATATCAGGCCATCCGAACAGGGTCAGCGGTACGCCTTCTCCGGGTGTGTTCTCCCAGTGGCCTTCTATGGCCGCAATCTTCGCCGGCTGATGCCGCAAGGTGTTCAGGCCATGGAAATCGCCCACGACAGCCTGTATGGGCGCGACCACCAGCAGCATCCAGAGCGCCATGGAGTACATCTTGCGCACCGCCGGCGTGCTGTGACCGCGCAGCAGGTGCCAGGCGGCTGCTGCGCCAACCATGAGCGCGGTGGCCAGGAAGGCGCCTATGCTCATGTGGAGAAGGCGATAGGGAAATGAGGGGTTCAGTATGACGGCCAGCCAGTCCACAGGCACCACACGTCCATCCATGATTTCATAGCCTGCCGGTGTCTGCATCCAGCTGTTCGAGGCGAGAATCCAGGTCGATGAGATCAGGGTGCCCAACGCAACCATGATGGTCGAGAACAGATGCAGTCCCGGGCCGACGCGCTTCCAGCCGAAAAGCATGACACCGAGGAAGCCGGCCTCCAGGAAGAAGGCGGTGAGTACTTCATAGGCGAGCAGCGGGCCAGTGACGCTGCCCGCAAAGGTCGAGAAGTAGCTCCAGTTGGTACCGAACTGGTACGCCATGACCAGGCCGGACACAACGCCCATGCCGAAGTTCACGGCGAAAATCTTTATCCAGTAATGGTACAGCTCCCGATAGACGGGCTTTCCCGTTTTCAGCCAACAGGCCTCAAGCACAGCCAGATAGCTGGCCAGCCCAATCGTTATCGCGGGGAAAATGATATGGAAGGATATGGTGAAGCCGAACTGTATCCGGGCCAGCATCAGGGCGTCGAGGTCCACGCGGAGCTCCAGGGTCTGGTATGCAGCGGCGACAGGCGAGGCCGCTTACTGATAGCTAACTGTAGCGCGGCATGCTGCGATCGTACAGGGACAAATTGTCCATGTCGAAAGCATCCCCTGGGGCCCTGGGGTCAGGCACATTGCTTGCTGAGCGGGCTTGCGTCCGGCGAGACCCTAGTCTTCGTGATCCCTGGCACTGTTGCGGGCTTGCTGCAGCATGGCCAGCAACTGTGCCTGCAGTGGCGGCGGGCAGCCTTGCAGCATCTCGGCCGCCACTTGCTCCTGAAGGCCGCGCAGCTGCGTGAAGATTTTCTTGCCCCGTGTGTTCAGATTCAGGCATCGCACGCGCTTGTCGCTCTCGCTGGCGCTGCGCGTTATCCATCCCCGTTCTTCAAGATGGGTCAGGGTGCGGGCCATAAGGGCTTTGTCGGCATGGCTGTGCTCGACAAGCTCGCGTTGCGTGACACCTGGCTGTCGACCCACGCGCATGAGTATGCGCAGTTCATTGAAGGTCAGGTCGGGATGCAAGGTTTCCATGGCCTTGCGCATGCGTGTGCGAAAGAGATGTATCAGCTCATGCATGGTGTCAAATACATTGACGGGCAAGGGCGGGTTCATATCGATATAAATAATTGTTGACTAAGTCAACATAGCGAGCCAATAATAGTGGACTTTATCAATTAATTGAGTGATATGTCCACTGACGATACAACAATCATCCAGCGTATACGCCATCCCTTCAGCGCCCGGCACGTCCAATTGCTGGCGCGCGAGTCCATCAGCCCCGGTTTTGTTCGCCTGACGCTTGGCGGCCCTGAGCTGCACAATTTCGTAAGTGCTGGCTTTGACGACCACGTCAAACTCATTCTCCCGCAGGACGGGCTGGAAAAACCCCGCCTTCCAGAGATGATAGACGGCCGCCCGCATTTCGATGGGGAACGGCCCACCATGCGCGACTACACGCCGCTGCGCTTTGATGCTGCCGGCAACACATTGTTGATGGATTTTGCCATCCACGGCACAGGGCCTGCGGCGCAATGGGCGCAGAGTGCTCCGATAGGGCAATGGCTGGGTCTTGCCGGCCCGCGCGGCAGCCTGCTGATACCTGCCGACCTGCAATGGCATGTGCTGCTGGGCGATGAAACGGCCATGCCTGCCATAGAGCGTCGTCTGGCGGAACTGCCTGCGGGCACTCGCGCCGTGGTGCGGGTTCAAATCGCGGACAAGGCGGACCAGCGCGCATGGCGCAGCGCCGCGGAGCTTGATCTGCAATGGGTGGATTCACTCGCTGAGGCAGCCGACACGCTGGAGCTTGCGCCGGGTGAAGGTTTCATCTGGGCGGCTGGCGAGAATCGCGCCATGGCCCAGCTTCGCAGGCAGTTGCTTGCTAGGCCAGGGGCGCATCCACGTCGCATGCGAATCGCCTCGTATTGGAAGCAAGGCGAGGTAGCCCATCATGAGCAGATTGGCGACGGTGACTGAAAAATTCGTTACAGCCGCCCAATCCGCATATTGATTGGCCAGGCGACAGTACGCCGCCTGTCATCATCACCCCACGCTTGAGTAATGTCGTCAACGAAGCTCAGCAGCAAATCTTCGCGCCCGGCCTCGCGAGCGCGGCGGACGGCGGACCAGGTCAGCAGATAGCCCAGGAACTCTGGCAGACGCCAGGCTAGCCTGATTTCCATGGACGGGGCAAGCTCTTCGTCGAAGGGGAAGTCCAGGGTCTTGTAGCCGGCATCTACCAGCTTGCGTTCTGCGGGCCAATAGGGGCCGATTTCTTCCCAGTAGAATTTCTGGAAACGCTCATCGAGTGCTGGTTCGAGATTGAGAACGCCATAGCTGATCAGGGCCAATGCACCCCCAGGCATGCCGGCCCGGCGAACCTCGCGGTAAAAGGCGGGCAGGTCGAACCAGTGAGCAGCCTGCGCCGCAGTAATGAGGCTCGCACTGCTGTCGGCGAGCGGCAACTGTTCGGCTGGAGCGCACTGATAGGCAATGCGCTCGTCGGGAGCAGCATGCGCAATCTGGTCAGCACTGGGGTCCAGCCCGATGACCGAATCGAAGTGGGGGGCCAGCAGCCGCGTCAGTTGTCCGTTGCCGCAGCCCACATCGACCGCGAGCCGCTTGTCTGGAACCTGCGAGGCAAGGCACGCTGCAAGTTCAAGGGGATACTCTGGCCGAAAGCGCGCATAGGCTTTCCCGCCCTGGTCGAACCAGTTTCGTACGGGGTTTGGGTTATTCGTCATCAGCGTTGCTTATAGGAGTGGTCTGCCGGCGCCAGGTAATGCTATCGCCCTGTCAAGCATATCGTACCCGGCTTGCCATGTCCCAGAGGCGCGCCTCCGGACTTCCAGAGGACAGGCAGCATGTCGGCGCGATATAGTGTTGCCTCAATATATAGGGCAGAACTCGAGTGGTTGGCCCAGGATTCGATTCGGAGAACATACCATCTACAAGGCATACATACTTCTGGCGCTGACCACACTTTTCTGGGCCGGGAACTCGATTGCCGGCAAGCTGGCGGTTGGGCATGCCTCGCCCATGGTTCTTGCCACCGTCCGCTGGGCAAGCGTACTGGTGGTGCTGTATGTGTTCAGCAAGAAGCAGATTGCAGCCGACTGGGCCATCCTCCGGCCGAGGTTGCCCTATCTGCTGGCGCTGGGAGCACTTGGTTTCACTGTCTTCAGCGTGGCGCTTTATTATGCGCTCGTCTATACCACCGCGATCAACGCCAGCATATTGCAGGGCGGGATGCCGCTGTTCGTATTTGCCGCCAGCTTCATCCTCTTTTCCAGCCGGATACGGGCGGAACAGGCCGTCGGCTTTCTATGTTCTTTCATCGGTGTGATCGTTATTGCAATGCGCGGCGAGCTGGCCCGGCTGATTGAGCTTGATATCAATTTTGGCGATGCGCTGATGCTTGTCGCCATCATCGCGTACGGCATCTATACCGCCGCGCTGCGCAGCAAACCGGCAATCCACTGGACCAGCCTGATGTTCACGCTATGCCTGGGGGCAACCCTGGCGGCGCTTCCCATGCTTGCGTTCGAGGCTGCCAGGGGGGAGACCATCATCCCCGATATGCGGGGCTGGATCGCCATCAGCTACATCGTCATCTTTCCCTCTCTTATTGCCCAGGTCTTCTACATCAAGGCTGTGGAACTGATCGGCGCGAACCGGGCAGGCTTGTTCATCAACTTGCTGCCGTTGTGGGGCGCCTTGCTGGCAGTGACCGTCCTCGGCGAGGAATTCCATCTTTATCATGCGATTGCGCTGCTGCTGATCCTGGCGGGGATCAGTCTTGCCGAGTATGGGGGACGCAAGCAGGACAGGTGAGGGTAGCGGATCTCAAATGCACGCATTCTTGAGGACAGTGCGAACGCAACCGAAGCAGAGCGCTTTAATGCCGGTATCGTACCCCAGCATCTTTTCCGCTTGTGGACATAGTATCGGTTCGGATCGGATGAATGGGATGGCCGGCTGGTCGGTGGGGGCGGGGGTGCTGGCGGCTTCCAGGTAAATGCACTCGACGTAGCCATCAGTCATCCTCCAGCGCGTCGAACTGCTGGGCGAGATAGTCGATCAGCGTTCGCACTGAAGGCAGCAGCCCCCGGCGCGTCGGGAATACCGCGTGGATGATCTCCCGCCGTGGGGGCCAGTCTGGCAGCAGCCTGACAAGCGTGCCATCTTCCAGCTGGCTGCAAACCATCAGTGTGGGAAGCTGTACCACGCCGACCGAGGCCAGTGCCGCGCTGCGCAGGGCAATCATGTCGGTCGTGACCAGGCGGGGGGTATGGCGCACCATGGCCTTTGCCTCCTCCGGGCCGAAAAGCTCCCAGGAAAAGGTCTGCTCCGGCGTGCCGAGCCCCAGGCTCGGCCAGCCATTCAGGTCGGCGGGGGCCGCAGGCAGCCCAAGGCGTTTCACAAGAGCCGGACTGGCAACCAGGCTTTGCCCGCGATCGGCAAGCACCCGCATCACCAGGTCGCTGTCCTGCAGCGGGGGCGGCCGCACCCGTATGGCGATATCGATCGCCTCGCTCACCACATCGACCCGCCGGTTGGTGGATTCCAGATGAATGGCGACGTGCGGGCATTGCGCCATGAAGCCTGCCAGCATGGGGCCTACATATGCATGCAGCAGTGCCACAGGGCAGGTGATGCGTACGACGCCCCGTGGTTCCGAGCGGGATGCGTCAATGGATTCCTGCGCGGCCTGTGCTTCGACCAGCATGGCTTTGCAATGCTCATAATAGGTCTGGCCGATCTCGGTGACGACGAAGCGGCGCGTTGAACGCTGGATCAGCCGGACGCCCAGCCGCTCTTCCAGTTCGGCAATGCGGCGGCTCAACCGTGACTTGGGCATGCCCAGCGCCCTGCCGGCTGGTGCGAACCCCCCATGATCTACCGCCTGGACAAAATAGTAGAGATCGTTCAGATCTTGCATCGTTTTATAGTCCTATAAATAGAACACTGATCCTCAATTTAGCAGAATACTGCAGTTTTTGTACTGAATTTATGATGAATCTATCGTAATTTCTGTGACCTACAGGAGGTCAGGATGAAAAAAATTCTCGGTGTCTACAGCGCCCCGCGTTCCCACTGGGTTGGCAACGGCTTTCCGGTGCGATCCCTATTCTCGTATCAGAGCCACGGCAAGCAACTGAGTCCCTTTTTGTTGCTCGACTACGCGGGCCCGCAGGACTTCGCGCCCGCGACCGCGCCTCGCGGGGTCGGCTTGCATCCGCATCGCGGATTCGAGACCGTGACGATTGTCTACAAGGGTGAAGTGGCCCATAGGGATTCGACCGGCCAGGGCGGCACCATCGGACCCGGCGACGTGCAATGGATGACGGCAGCATCCGGAATCCTGCATGAGGAATTCCATTCGTCTGAATTTACGCAAAAGGGCGGTGTGCTGGAGATGGTGCAGCTCTGGGTCAATCTGCCTGCCAGAGACAAGATGGCGTCGCCCGGATACCAGGCGATTCAGAGCGCGGATATTCCTGTCGTCGATTTGCCTGACGGTGCGGGACAGGTGCGTGTGATCGCTGGCGATTACGATGGCCATGCGGGCCCTGCACAGACATTTACTCCCATGAATGTATGGGATATGCGCCTGTCGCAAGGTGGCTACAGCACGCTGACGCTGCCTGAAGGCTGGACAGCTTCGGTTGTGGTGCTCCACGGCACGATACAGGTCAATGGTGATGCCATTGCCCGCGAAGGCCAGATGGTTGTACTGGATCGCGCCAATTCGCATGTCTCGCTTGAGGCCAACAACGATGCGGTGGTGTTGCTGCTCAGTGGCGAACCTATCGACGAACCCATTGTCGGGCATGGCCCCTTCGTCATGAACAGCGAAGAGGAAATTGTGCAGGCGTTTGATGATTTCAGGCGGGGGCAACTGGTTGCCAATGCCGCGGCAATCGCCTGATTCGAGGAGATGGTCCGCCGTAAGGCGGGCCATCTGGAAACCGGGTGCGAGGCGCCCTGAATGCTGAAGGAGATAAGACATGAATTCACCAGCCAACTTCAACGGCCAGCGTCCTGTCATTGATGCCAGTGATGCGGTAATGCTATTGATTGATCACCAGAGCGGTCTGTTCCAGACGGTGCGCGACATGCCCATGCCAATGCTACGCTCCCATGCGGCGGCGCTGGCAAAAATCGCGTCCCTGTCCAAAATACCGGTCATCACCACAGCCTCGGTGCCGCAGGGCCCGAATGGTCCGCTGATTCCGGAGATTCACGCCAACGCTCCCCATGCACAATATGTGGCGCGCAAGGGTGAAATCAACGCCTGGGACAATGCGGAATTCGTGGCGGCAGTGAAAGCGACAGGTCGCAAGACGCTCATCATTGCAGGCACCATCACCAGCGTCTGCATGGCTTTCCCCGCCATCAGCGCGGTGGCGGACGGCTATAAGGTTTTTGCTGTGGTTGATGCGTCGGGTACTTATTCCAAGATGGCCCAGGAAATAACGCTGTCCCGCGTGATGCAGGCAGGCGTAGTCCCCATCGACACCGGTGCTGTGGCTTCCGAACTGCAGAAGACCTGGAACCGCGACGATGCCCAGGAATGGGCCGAAGTCTACACGCACATCTTCCCCGCCTATCAGTTGCTGATCGAGAGCCATGCGAAGGCACAAGATGTCGTGAAAAACAGCGAGATGCTGGATTCCCAGCGCGGGTAGCCGCTGGTGAGGATCTTTTCCCTCCGGCGCCAGCCCGGGACCAGGAGGCAGCGACGTCCGCGTGACGTTGCCGCCTTATTCATGCCGGCAGCATTGTAAAACGCGCAAAATTGCGTCACGCTTGCGGCTGGACAGGAGGGGAATATGGACAACAAGATTACCCACAGGATGATCGAGGCGTTCCGTGCGGCCATCATGAGCGGCGGCATCAGCGCTGGCGCAGACACATTGGGCATGTCTCAGCCATCGATGAGCCGCCTGCTGGCGGATCTCCAGAAAGCAGTAGGTTTTCCTCTTTTTGTGAAGCATGGAAGGACGATAAGGCCCACGGATGAAGCACTTGCGCTGATGACGAAAGTGCAGCAGTCATTTCTCGGTCTTGAGGAAATCTCAAGATTTTCCGAGCAATTGCGCAAGCAGAAAATGGGACGCCTTGCGATTTGCGCCATACCCTCCATCGGACATTCAATCATGCCTGAGGCGATTGCCTACCTGCGAGGCAAGTATCCAGACGTGATCATCAGCCTGAGCGTGGCCTCTTACATCGAGGTTGCGAGAAGCGTGAAGAACCGCCAGGCGGATATTGGTTTTACCGCCGACACACTTTCCATGGGCGGCCTTGAAACCGTAGCAAAGTTCTCGGGCGATTGCGTCTGTGTCGGCACGCCTGCATGGCTATCGCCTGATGCTGGTTCAATAGAGCAGAAAGACTTGGCAGGCAAACCTTTTGTCGGTTTTACAGGCACGTTCCAGAAGCGGCTGGAAGCCTGGCTGGCTACGACAGGGCTGGAGCTGGATGTCATGATCGAGGCCTCGCTTTTCCATTCTGTCAGTGAGCTCGTGCTGCGCGGCCTGGGCGTTTCCGTGGTTGATCCGCTCACGGGTGTCCTGCACCAGCGTCGTGGTGGAATCACGCTGCCGCTGCAGCCTGCATTGAGCTATACCGTGTATGCAACTGCGATGAGTGATACACGCCTGAGCCAGCCGGCGCGTGATCTTCTGCGGTATGTCGCCTCTGCGACGAAGAAAGCCGGAATACATAACACCCATGAATAGATAGGCAAATTTTTGAGCATGGATTAGTCATCACGCGGCCCTTAACATTCTTCTATACCTACAAATCAACACGGAGACTGTTATGAGGCCACACTGGCTGACCAGGAAAGGACTTGCCGTCTGTCTTTCTTTCGCATCGCTCGCTGTTACACAAGCAGCACACGCAGCATATCCGGACAAGCCCATTCGCTTCATCGTCAACGCCGCACCAGGCGGTGCTGCGGATACGACAGCGAGAATCCTCTGCAATGAATTGACGCAACGTCTTGGGCAGCCAGTGCTTGTCGAAAACAAGCCCGGTGCGTCAGGAGCCATCGGCTTGAACGAAATTGCAAAGGCGAAGCCGGACGGCTACACCATAGGCGGTGCGAATCTCGCGACCTTTGTGGTTGCGGCGCTGGCGGCCAAGAACCTCCCTTACAGCACATCGAAAGATTTCACACCCATTGCCAGGCAGTGGACGCAGCCCAATATGCTTGGGGTCACGCCAAGCCTTCCGGTGAAAACCGTGAAAGAACTGGTCGAGTATGCGAAGGCCAATCCCAAGGCAATATTCTATGGATCGACGGGAACAGGTACTTCGCTGCATGTGGTGACTGAACTGTTCAGGAGCAGTGCAGGCATTCAGATCGAGCACGTTCCATACAAGAGCGCCCCCGCTGCCGAGTCAGATCTCGCAGCCGGGCAGATCCAGATGATGATCAGCAATTTCACCTCGATGGAGCCTCAGGTGCAGGCAGGCCGTATCCGTGCGCTCGCCATTACGGGACCGAAGCGCTCGCCGCTATTGCCCGATGTGCCGACCATCGCGGAAGCCGGGTATCCCATTGTCGAGATGGAGACCTGGGGTGGCGTCGTGGGTCCGGCTGGGCTGCCTGGAGATATTGTGCGCAAGCTTAATGCCGAGATAAATGCGGTATTGGCTGATCCCAAGATCATTAAGCAGCATGAAGGCCTGGGAGCCACTGTCGCGCCGGGAACGGTGAAGGAGTTTGCCGACATGATCCGCGCCGATAACGAAAAATGGGGCAAGGTAATCAGGGACAACCATATTTCGCTGGAATAGCGGTATTCCTGATCGTTTCCGCACAGTAATACTCAGGGGAGCGGGAAAGAGGCGGCGCATCACCAGCACATCGCGTGCGCGGCCTCGGTAAACCCGAAATATCATGGCAAGCAAGGAAGAAGTCATCGTAGTGGGGGGCGGAGTAGTGGGTGCCGCTATTGCCTTTGGAGCAGCCCGTTCCGGAGCTCCTGTCATTTTGCTGGACCAGGGTGATATTGCGCATCGCGCATCCAGAGGCAACTTTGGCCTGGTCTGGATGCAGAGCAAAGGCGATGGATTTCCCCGTTACGCCAGATGGTGCCGAGAGGCGGTTGATTACTGGCCCGGATTGGCCCGCGAGCTGCTTGATCTTACAGGTATCGATGTTGATCTTCGCCAGAATGGCGGATTCTGGATTGGTTTCAGCGAATCGGAAATGCGCGCCCGTGAGGTCATGCTGGAGCAGCTCAGGAATATAGGGCCGGGCATTCCATATGAAATGCTTGACCATGCCGAACTCAGAGCACGCCTGCCGGCGATTGGGCCGACTGTGGCGGGAGGCAGTTTTTGCCCGCTGGATGGCCATGTGAACCCATTGAAGCTGTTGCATGCGTTACATGCGGGCCTCAAGGTGCTGGGTGTCGAGGTATTCTCCAGCGTGGATGTCGTACAGGTGAATCACCACCAGGATAGGGGCGGCTTTCAGGTCGGGAGCAAGGACGGGCGAAGCTGGAACGCACCACGGGTGGTATTGGCCGCAGGCCTGGGAAACAAGGACCTGGCGGCCCAAGTTGGGCTGCATGCGCCTGTGGCGCCGAATCGGGGGCAGGTCATGATCACTGAAAGACTTAAACCCTTTCTGCCCTACCCAACCAACAAGGCCAGGCAGACCGCAGAGGGTACTGTCCAGCTGGGCTATTCCATTGAAGACGTGGGTATGGATGATGGAACAACGGTGTCTGCAATTGAATGGATTGCGAAGCGCGCGGTTGCCACTTTTCCCATTCTTTCAGATGCCCGTCTTGTACGGGCATGGGGCGCGCTGCGAGTCATGACGCCCGATGGCTCCCCCATTTATCAGGAGTCGTCATTATGTCCGGGCGCATTCGTCGCCACCAGCCATAGCGGTGTATCGCTGGCGGGTACGCATGCTTACGTGGTCGGGCCCTGGATGGCGGGGCTGGCCGCAGAGCCAGAAGACATGGCCGAATTCGCTGGCGACAGATATCTCGATCCGGGCAGGAGCTTCACCAATGCGCACTAGCCGTAATTCCGAATGTCATCCGCTGTTTGCAGCGGATTCCTCGCCGCAGTCTTGCACCGTCACATTGCGGTTCGAGGATGAGCTGATTTCTGTCCCTGCCGGTACGTCAGTGGCCGCAGCACTCTTGTTGAAGGGGGCGGGGAATTTTCGTACGACGCCGGTGAAATCGTCGCCGCGTGCGCCTTATTGCATGATGGGCGTCTGTTTTGAATGCCTGGTGGAAATAGACGGCAAGCCCAGCCGCCAAGCCTGCCTGACGACTGTCAGCGATGGCATGGTCGTGCGGCGCCAGCAGGGTGCTTCGGAGCTGTCTACGCTTATCGAGGGAGATCAGAATGGAAAATAGTACTGTCGACCTCGCCATTGTTGGCGCAGGGCCAGCCGGACTGTCCGCAGCCATTGAGGCCCGCAGATGGGGGTTGAGCGTTGTGCTGCTTGATGAGCAGGCCGCTGCTGGCGGCCAGATCTATCGCGGCGTGGATGCCGCAAATGAAAGGCGCCGCTCTGTACTCGGCGAAGACTACGCAGCCGGGGCCGCCCTGACCAAGGCCTTTGCCGAATGTGGCGCACAGCATATTGCCAGCGCGTCTGTGTGGAATGTCGGGCGGGACATGAAGATCAACTATCTCGTCCAGGGACGCAGCGCATCGCTCGAGGCGCGCCATATTCTCCTGGCCAGTGGGGCGATGGAGCGGCCCTTCCCTCTGCCAGGTTGGACGCTGCCGGGTGTGATGGGTGCGGGCGCTGCACAGATTCTGTACAAGAGCACGGGTGCGTTGCCGACGGAGCCGGTCGTCCTCGCTGGCTGTGGCCCGCTGCTTTATCTGCTGGCTTATCAGTATCTGCAAGCGGGCGCGACGATAAAGGCGATCATTAACACGACGCAACGATCAGACTACATCAGGGCTGCCCGTCATCTGACGGGTGCCTTGAGGGGATGGCGTGATTTGCGCAAAGGGATGCGCATGCTTGAACAGCTGCGTCGAAACCAGGTACCCGTCTATGCGGGTGCCCGGGATTTGTCGATTATGGGAGCGGAGCGGGCAGAAAGTATTGCCTTTAATCACAAGGGAAAGCAGCACCGCATCGATTCAGCCCTGGTGCTGCTCCATCAGGGCGTTGTTCCCAACACGCAATTCAGCTGGTCGCTTCGGGCCAGACATGCGTGGAGCGACACGCAGCTGTGCTGGATACCGGAAACAGATGAGTATGGGCAGATAGACGATTCTGGCATCTATATTGCCGGAGACAGTCGAGGCATTGTTGGTGCGAAGGCGTCCGCCACGCAAGGCCGGATTGCCGCTGTTGCAGTGGCTGCTACTTTGCATCGCATAGAGGCTGGCGACCGCGCCGCCCGGGAAAAAGCCCTGCATGCTGACTTGCGCAGCCAGCTTCATATCAGGCCCTTCCTGGAGGCTCTCTACAGGCCGCTGGATGCTCATCGTATCCCGCAGCAAGACTCCGTGGTTGTCTGCCGCTGCGAGGAAGTTACCGCAGGGCAGATCAGGAAGTACACCGAGGTCGGCTGCCAGGGGCCGAATCAGACCAAGGCCTTTGGGCGCTGTGGCATGGGGCCCTGCCAGGGCCGTCTTTGCGGCCTGACGGTCACCGAACTTATTGCGCAGGCGCGTGAGGTTTCGCCCGCCGAGGTGGGCTACTACAACATTCGGCCTCCGATCAAGCCAATAACGATAGGTGAGCTGGCGGCCTGACACCACTGTTTGAACTCAACAGAAGAAAGGGAAGTTTGATATGACTGATATTGTCCGCATTGCCACCGACAAGCGCCGCAGTCGCGCTGTGGTCTACAACGGCATCGTATTCGTCGGAGGCCAGACTGCTGATGATCGCAGCCAGGACATTCGGGGCCAGACCCGACAGACACTGGCAAAGTTAGAGAAGTTCCTTGCCGAGGCAGGCACCGACAAAAGCAGGCTGCTTACCGCGCAGATCTGGCTCAAAGACATCAGGAACGACTTCGCGGGAATGAATGAAATCTGGGATGCATGGACTGCCCCTGATGCGGCCTCTACGCGTGCAACAGCGCAGTGTGAGATGGCTGCGCCGGATGTGCTGGTGGAGATCATTGCTACGGCTGCGGTTGGATAGAAGAGCCTACCGGCCCATACCGGATGAATGGGCCGGCATGAGCGGCCTCCACGATGCAAACCTGATCATCGTCGCGGCATTCTGGAGCCTCCTGGTGGAGGCCTGTTTGAGGGCAGCGTAGCGGATAGCTTTCATAAGTGGTCTTAGATTCTCTTGAAATTCAGACTGCCTACGGCACTTGCAAAGCGCTTGATCTCAGATGCCTGGAAGCTTCGCATTTTATCCGGGTTATAAGGCATGATCTCGCCTCCATTCTTGCGTACGAACTCTGTGGATTCGGAGTTGCTCAGAACCTGCAGTAGCTCATCCGAGATGCGTTGTACACGCGGATCCGGCGTGTCTGAGCGCACCCACAGCGAAGTCCAGCTATAGTGCACGGCACTGTGATAGCCGCTCTCGACAAGCGTAGGAACATCCGGCAACTCTGGATGGCGGTCTGTTCCGGTGACGGCTATGGCTCGCATTTGTCCTGCGTTGACGACATTGACGCTACCCGGGGTATCGATTACAGCTATGTCTATCTGGCCACCGATGACATCGGTTGTGGTTTGGGATAATCCCTTGTAAATGACATCCTGCCACTTGAAGCCTGCCTCATCCAGGAATGGGGCGATACCAAGCTGGTAGCCTGCGGAATACGTGCCCATGTTCATCTGTGGCTGTTGTTTGCCGCGGGAAACAAGGTCTTTCACTGTATGCAGGGGCGATTTGTTAGGTACGACGAGCACTGCCATGGAGCGAGTCAGGCCGCACAATGGGCGAAGATCCTTGACTGGATCGTACGGAAGCTCACGGTAAGCAGAGACATTGACAGCCATTGGAGAATTGCTGCCCAACAGTATGGTGTAGCCGTCCGCTGGTGCGGTTTGCAGCGCACGCACAGCGATGGCGCCGCCTGCTCCGGCTCTGTTTTCCACGATGACTGCTTGTCCGATACGATCAGCAAGCTGCTGCCCAAAATAGCGCGCATACACATCCGAACCGCTACCCGGTCCGAAGGGAACAATGATCTTTATTGCCTTCGATGGAAAATCAGCAGCGCGTGCTCTTGTGCCCAGGGCCAATGCTGGCGCTGCGCCTAGCATTGCCAGGACGCGTCGGCGGTTTTGATTCATTTATATAGTCTCCGTATGCTCAGGTTATGGATGTATGGTAGCGAGCCGGGAGGGAAAGGTCGTATGCCTGTTTAGGCATGTCAATAACATAATGTAATACCTTGACTGCTGTACGGCACTCTTGTTCATACGGGTTTATGCGTCCATAGCATTTGTCAGGTTCTCTCTTAGCAACGCGATGAATTGCGCAGCAGCATCGCTCGCAGCTGTGAAGTTCGAACGGATGAGGCTCACCGTGATTGGAATATCCTCAACAAGAGGGCGTACGACGATGTTGCGCCACCCATGAGATGCCACAGAAAATTGATCCACTATTGCTACACCGAGATTTTCATTTACGAGAGAGCAAGCGAGTTCGGCCCTCGGAACCTCAATAGCAGGATTGATTACGCAGTCATACCGTTCAGCCGCTGAGAGCATCAATTGCCCGAAGGGAATCGTACGGGCGTATAGAATCAATCGATGATGTGCAAGATCGGTCAGTGAGACGCTGTGCTGGCTGGCCAGAACATGGCCTCCTGGAATAGCGCAGACCATTCTTCCCCGTATCAGCGCCTCACTGTGAAGATTGGGATTTTCTATTGGCAGTACCGATACGGCAATATCTATTTTCCCGCTCAGTAGTTCCATCGGAACATCCTGGATCAGGGTCGTATGAAAGTCGACGTGAACTTCTGGATGGCATTCAAGAAATTTTCGCAGCATGCCAGGGATGAGGCTTAGGCCCAAACTTGGGCTGCATGCAAGCTTCAGGGTACCTGCGGTGCGATTGGCAAGATTTCCAACAAAGCTGTCGACCCGTAGAGCCGCGTCGTAAACGTGATTGACTTCATCAAAAAGGATCTGGGCCTGAGGTGTAGGAAATAGCTTGCCCGCCGTTCGTTTGAAGAGTTTCACGCCTAGTGATGACTCTGTATGGGCCAGCAGGCGGCTAACGGCGGGTTGCGAGATGAACAACATTCGGGCGGCGCCACTGGTGGATCCCGTAATCATTACAGCCCTGAACACTTCCATTTGGCGCAGCTTGAAACGCATGATCTACCCCATATAAGCAATAACACCTGGTTATAGTACTGCTCGAGTTGGCATAGGACAGAACGCAAGCCTCCTTTTAGACTTCATGGGTACTGGCTGAGCTTGAGCTTGGCTTTCGCGAACACATGGATGACGAGGAGTGCCATGCAGATTGGGTTCATAGGTTTGGGAGCCATGGGGCTGCCCATGTTCAGAAATCTTTCAAAGTGCTATCCAGAATCTATAGGTTTTGATCTCTCAGAGGGCGCGAGAGCACGTGCAGGCTCGGACGGGCTGAAGATCGCTTCGGATTTATCAGCGCTTCGAGGTGCGCAGGTCATTATTACCATGCTCCCAAATGGTACGGCGGTGAGAAACTGCTTACTTGGCCAGTCTGCAGATATTCCTCTCGTTCCGGGGCTTATCGGATCCGGTAGCACCGTTGTCGACATGAGCTCAAGTTCTCCGCTCGATACGGCTTCGCTGGCCGGCGACCTTGCTGGATATGGCGTGGCTCTGGCGGATGCCCCTGTCTCAGGTAGCGTGCCCAAGGCTACAGCAGGAACACTGTCTATCATGCTGGGTGCTTCTGACGAAGTGGCGCAGCGCATTACGCCCATCCTGGAGTCGATGGGCAAGACGATTATCCGAACTGGAAATGTGAGCACAGCCCACTCAATGAAGGCGCTGAATAATTATGTTTATGCCGCTGGCCTGATGGCAGCTAGCGAGGCCTTGATTCTGGGCAAGGCGTTGGGGCTGGACCTTCAAAAGCTTGTCGATGTACTGAACTGCTCAAGCGGCCGCAATGTGGCGACAGAAACAAAGCTGCGCCAGCATATGCTTGAAGGCGGTGATTTTGCAGGGGGCTTCGGGCTGAGGTTGATGGCCAAGGATCTAGCGATCAGCCATGGGCTGCAGGAGCGCGTTGGCTTCCAGCCAGAGCAGCTGGACCTGTGTTATCGCACCTGGAAGGAAGCTTGCTTGAGCTTGGATGAGCATGCAGACAATCTCGAGATTGCCCGCTTCCTGGAGAAGCGTCTCGCGGGAGATAAAGCTGAAGTGGCTTAGAGAGCACGTATTGCTCTCTTTGATTGATCCTCAATTCTCTGCTGCCTTGGGCCGATGACGGTCGGCCAGCAGCATCATAGGTGCATACATGGATATTGAAATACGGAAACAAGCACTCTACGTTGAAAAACTTCACTCAGACGGCGGAGAGCAGACTGATAAGCCGCTCAAGCTGGCCGTTGCCTATGCTGTGGTTCGTAACCCATATGCCGGATGTTACGAACCGGATTTGATCCCTTTCATGAAGGATCTGAGATCTGTAGGCTTTTCACTGGCCAGTGAGCTGTCTGATTTCCTGGGGAAAGACAATGTCGAAGTCTATGGAAAGGCTGCTATTGTGGGCGTCAACGGAGAGGCCGAACACGGTGCTGTCTGGCATGAGGCGGGTGGATGGGCTATGCGCGAGGTCTTGGGCCATCCCAAAGCAATGGTTCCCGCTTCACAAGTAACGGCTGCGGCCGGGTTCAGGCTCATCATGCCGCTGCACTATATTCACGCGTCCTATGTGCGCAGCCATTTCAATTCCATCGAGGTAGGCACTGTCGATGCGCCGCGCCCCAACGAGATACTTTTTGCGCTGGGAATGGGTACGGGTGGCCGTCTGCATTCAAGGCTAGGCGGGCTGCTCAGGGAAGATGTGTCTGTGAACGACGGTCAGCGTTAAGGACAGCGAACCCTATTCCCCCCATAGCGAAGCTATTGGGGCGGCCCAGATCTTGTCGCCCAGAGGCAGCGTCTCCGTGCCATTGTACAAAAGCACGCCCAGCTTGAACTGGTCCCCTGCGATCCCGGAAAGCTTTTTCAGGCCATGCAAGTCTCTTTCCTTGACCGTGGCTGCGGCTTTGACTTCTACGCCGACAAGGCTGCCGGCGGCGTTTTCTATCACGATATCGACCTCGACCTTGTCGGCATCCCGGTAGTACAGCAGACGATAGTCGCCTTCGGATGTGGCTGTGTGCTTGAGCAATTCGCCAAATACAAACGTTTCCTGCACATTTCCGAAGCGGGTGCGACCCTGCTGGATCTCCTCGTCGCTCAAGTCACCAAGACTACCGGGGTATCCAGCAGTGCTTCTGCGATCCGTGACTCAGTGCGGCGCATGTCCAGGGAGGGCGTTGTCATGATGTAATTGTAACGTAAATTATGGATTATAGTCCCGTAAATTACGGAATAAAAAATCATAATAGATTGAAATATAAGGGGTTTATTCAGTTTGTTGCACGAGCGTAAAAGCGGTCTTCCGAGGCAGTTGAGCTTGCTGCGATTTTTGCAGCCGCAGCCGCAGCCGCAGCCGACGGCGGCTTTCCGGGATGCAGCAGCAAGTTGCGGGAAGGCTCTGACAGCGGGAAGGCGCTAACTTGAACAACGGCAGCCAAGCTGACAACATATTGCCTATCGATGAAGGCAGACCAGGCCTTCCTGAACCTGCGCGTGAGCCGCCAATATGACTTTGATTGCGACAGAAGAACACCTGCTGGATGCAGGCCGGGGAAGAATATACGCCAAGCGGTGGCGGGTGGGCCCAGACCATGATGATGCTGAGCGGTCGCCGATTGTGCTGTTACACGATTCCCTGGGCTGCGTTGAGTTGTGGCGTGATTTCCCCGAAAAGCTGGCACAGGCTGCCAGCCGTGATGTGATCGCCTATGATCGCCTGGGCTTTGGACGTTCCGATCCGAATCCGGAAAAGCTGCCCCCATTGCAGTTTATTCACAACGAAGCGGATGATGGGTTCCGATACTTGCACGAGGCGTTAAAACTGCGCCGTTTCATTGCCTTTGGGCACAGCGTGGGTGGCGGCATGGCAGCTGGCTGCGCTGCACGGTATCCGGATCTGTGCGAAGCATTGATTACCGAGTCTGCACAGATGTTTGCGGAAGACCGGACCCTGCAAGGCATTCGCGATGCGAAGCTGGCGTTTTCTTCATCCGATCAAATGTCGCGATTGGCCCGATACCACGGCGACAAGGCGCCATGGGTGCTGGGTGCATGGATTGATTCGTGGCTGGCTCCGGAGTTTGCCGCCTGGAATGCAGAGGACGACTTGTGCGGCATACGGTGCCCCATGCTCGTTATTCATGGCGACAGCGACGAGTATGGCTCTGTTCGCCATCCGCAGTACATTTCGGAAATCGTTGGCGAGCAGGCCACTGTGTGCATTCTCGAAAATTGCGGCCATATGCCGCATCGTGAACAGATGCCTCAGGTGCTGGAGCGGGTTGGCATGTGGCTGGATGCCGTTGTGCCGACGGGGCTCAGCCTCAAGGGTGAGGCATGAGGTTCGTGCGTTACGGCACTGGCGTACTGTCATACGTTTCGGGAATGGTGGGCCTTTCTTCTTTTGATCCACAAATAGAGCCCGCTGACCAGCACAACGATCAGAATGATGTCCAGCCCCGCCCAGATCAGTTTGAGGGGCAGGCCTGCGTAGCCTCCAAAATGCAATGGTCTCGAACCCTCGAGCGCCCATCAAAAGGCGGCCACCCGCCTGGGTTTCACGCTAGACAACTACACACTGTCGATGAGCGGGGTCTGCCAGCGCTGCCGTTCAAAATCCAGGCCCAGATAGCCGGACGGTCAGCGTGAGGGTATCCTGACCAGGATGTATCTTCTGTTGGAGAATACTGCCTGCAGCGAGCCCCCTAGGGCTTGCTTGGCCGCCGCCAGTTCGTTCTTTGGAATGGCCAGGTAAAACGGCGTGCGTGACATGAGCGCTTCCGGAAGCTCATCCGCCTTGATTTCCTGAACCCGGTTTGCCGAATAGTATTGCGCTGAAAATGGAGGCCTGGACATATAGAGAAGAGGTGTGTCAGGCTCGTTCTGTTCCATCACATAGCGGACCAGACTGCGTTCGGTATTTCTCAGATCGGGCCTGATCCAAACGACAGCGCTCAAGCCAAGTACCGTCACAGGCACGATTGCGGCTACCCATAGCAGTCTGCGCCTGGGCAGGCGTAGCGCGATGGCGGCGCTGTCCAGAAAGCTGGCGGTGATGACGCTGAGGCTGGCGAGCGACGGAAGCAGATAGGTCCAGAGGATATTGGCCGAGAAGGTAAAGAACAGTGGAGTGAACAGCGCGCCAGTCACCCAGTAGCTGAAAAGCGGGGCAGTTTTGAGCGTTCTCAGTATGGTAGCGATTCTTGAGGAAGGCCTGCAGCCAGGCAAGGCCATCAGCAGCATCAGCAGCCCCCAAGGAAATGTTGCCTGCAGCCAGTAGATCCATATCGTTCCGTAGGCCTGTCGGTGAGCGGTTCCATACAGATCGCCTCCCCAGCCAGGATCGAGAAAGCGCCGAAAATGCTCGCCAACGATGAAGTAGTCCAGGAAGCCAGGGGTCTTGATCTCGGCCAGCACGTACCATGGCAGGCTGAGTGCGGCGACCAGCGCAAACCCTTTGCCCCAAGGCAGCAACCGTGTTCTGGATAAGGCCTTTCTATTCAGGCTCTGCCAGGCCACGACAGGAGCGAAGCAGAGGATAAGGGCAAGCGGCCCTTTGGCCAGCAAGCCGATGGCTAGACCCAGGAAATAGCCATACCGCCACAGACCGGATGGCGGAGCCGTCACATGGCTGGATGACTGCGCCCATTGCTTGCCGCTATCCGGCAAAGGGGACTGGGCTGCGGCAACGACAGCGAACGAAATCAATGAAAGCGTGGTGCCCAGCGCGAGGAATGAGTCGGTCAAAACCGCTCCGGCGCAAAGGTAGACAAGCGCGCATGTGCTGTAGACGAGGGCAGCCAGCTTCGCAGTGCGCAGCCCATATAAGCGCCGCAGGCCAAAAATAAGAATGATGTCCGACAATATCAGGCATAGCCAGGATGGGAGGCGGGCTGCAAATTCCGAAAAGCCAAATGCCTTCATGGACAGGGCCTGTGCCCAGAAGGAAAGTGGCGGCTTGCCCCAGAATGGAACCCCAGGCTCGAACCAGGGCGTGATCCAGTCGCCTGTTTTGGCCATGGTGCGGGCAATCCCAGCGTAGCGTGGCTCGCTGGTGTCATAGAACGGTACGATAAGCATGGATATCAGCGGCAGCAGCAGGACTGCCGCCAGCAGAGCCCATGTGCCTGCATGATCGCGCCTCATACCGGTTAGCGTCCGGCCGCGGTCGAGGCGGCTCGCTGAGCTGGCCTTTCTGCACTGGCGCGCCGGATGATGTCCCGGACAAGGTAGACCGGACGTTGCTTGGTTTCATAATAAGTCTTGCCGACATATTCTCCCAGCAGCCCTATCGACAGAAGCTGGGCGCCACCCAGTATCGTGATGATGGAAACCAGCGAAGGGAAGCCTTGCACTGGGTCGCCCAGCACAAGCGCCTTGATCACGATCCACATTGTGTACAGCACGCCGCCGCATGCGGCCAGGGCACCGCTGGCCATGGCGATGCGCAGCGGGGCCGTCGAGAACGATGTAATGCCCTGGAATGCAAGATTGAGGAGGCCAAGGTAATCCCATTTGGAGACGCCCGCTGCGCGGGGTGGACGGTCATATTCTATGACCCGGGTAGGCAGGCCTATCCAGGCGAATAGTCCTTTCATATAGCGATTGCGTTCGGTCAGCTGATTCAGCGCATCGACTGCCTTGCGGCTGAGCAGACGAAAGTCTCCCGTATCGGGAGGAATATCTACATCGCTGATGGCGTTGAGCAGTCTGTAGAACCGGTAAGCGCTATAGCGCTTGAGCCAGCTCTCGCCTGCCCTGGAGCGACGGCGCATGCAGACGACATCCGCGCCATCCCTCCAGGCTTGTAGCATTTGTGGAATGAGCTCGGGAGGGTCTTGCAGGTCGGCGTCCATGATGACGACGGCATCTCCCGAAGCGTTGTCCAGGCCTGCGGTCAGGGCTGCCTCTTTCCCGAAGTTTCGGCTCAGGAAAACCGCAGTCACGCACGGGTCTGCCTGTGCAAGCTGGCTCATCTGGAAAGGTGTTGCATCGCTGCTGCCGTCGTCCACCAGCACCAGTTCATAAGTGATGTGCAGGCCGGACAGGACAGCGCTAAGCCGCTCGTGCATAAGCCCGATGACTTGGTGCTCGTTGTATAGCGGAATGACAACTGACAGCATGGCCGGATCATTGCGGTTGACCTGAGGATAAAGGTTAACGACTGACGGATTCATGGAAGACTACCTTTTTGTACAGAATGAAGTTCATTGCGGCCACTGTGGCTGTGGCGCAGGCCTGTCCCAGGACAGGATCCAGCTGGGCAACGGATATGAAAAAAGCGAGCGTGGCGGCATTCGCGCACCAGCCTAGCAACAGCGTGCAGGCATAAGCCGGGGCGGCCTTTTCATGGCTTCGGGCACCGAATGCCCAGTGAAACTGAAGCATGTAGTTGATTACGGCGCCCACAATTGCGCCTGCGGTGCTCGCCCGGACCGGAGACATGTCCTGGTATACAAGAATGGCCATGACGGACCAATGAACGAGCGTGGCCAGGCCACCGGCAATCAGGAACCGGATGGCCTGGCCGTGCAGCACGTTGAAGCAGGATCTTGGCAGCCTGTTTTCAGGACAGGCCTGTATGAGAGGAGGAGGGTTGGATGTCGGCATTGCCCTGACGTATTGATTCGGTCAGGCAAGGATACGAGTGCCGGCAACAAAGAATCATCAATTGAAAATCAACAATCTATCAAGAATGCGATTTCATTGCCAGTGTTTAGCCCATGCCGGCATTGCTCCCTCGTGGCGGACTCAGGCTGATTCTTGTTCCGTTCTGATCAGTCTGCTCGATGTTCAGGTTCCAGCCCAGCCGTTCGGCCATCAGCGTCACGATATACAGACCCAGCCCGCTGGGGGCGGCGCTGACAGAGGCTATCTTTTTCCTGCCGAGCAATATGGCTTGCTGTTCCGCACTGAGGCCCGTCCCTTTATCCTGTATGTCTATCCGGGACTGCAGAATGGTTACCTTGATGTCGCCCGATGTATGCTGGAGCGCGTTCTGGACAAGATTGCGAAGCAGCATACTGACCATGCCTGGGTCGCTCCGTACCTGGAGGGGGGCATGAACCTCCAGCGTGATGCGCTCGCCGGCATGATGGCTTACCTTCAAGTCTTCGATAACCTGCTCCAGAACAGCATGGACCAGGATGATTTCATTGGCCTGGCCTGTTTTCTCGCGGCGCGCCAGCTTGAGCAGGATATTCACGTTATCCCGCATTTCGTCGCACGATCTTCGTATGCGCAAGAGCGTCGCCTGGTCATTGGCGCTGAGCTGATTGCGCATCTCAAGAACATCCAGCGCGCCCGACATCACTGCGATAGGGGTGCGAAGCTCGTGGCTGGCCAGGCTGAGCAGGGACTGCTCCCGCCGCACGAATGATTCAAGCTCATCCAGGAACTGGTTGAACGTTGCCGCGATGGCGTGCAATTCCGCATCCGTATAGTCTGTCTCCATGCGCGGCATGCTTTTCCCGACGGGCGTGTGACTGATGCGTTCCGACAGCAGCCTCAGGGGGCGGACGATGCGGCGGCTGCTGAGGACGGCCATCAGCAGGCTTAGTGCCAGGATGATCAGCGTCACGACAAGCAGCGCAGCCTGGAACACGGATTCCCGGCGTTCAAAATGTGTGATGCTCTTGGCAACGTAGAGCGTGCCGGTTCCCGCGTCCTCTATCGATACGAGATAAGTATCGTCTCCCAGCTCTATTTCTGCGGAATAATGATTGTCGGGCATGCCACGAAAGACGCTCGGCAGCTTGTCCGGAAGAGGGTGGCCTTTCGGGACGAAGGCCACTGAGAAATATTGCGTGTCCCATATATAAGGCTGGTCGGCAGTCAGGTTGGCAAGTATAAAGTCGCGTTCCTGCGCGAACTCAACATCCAGCATGGTACGCTCCAGGTCTTCATTCACGAGAAGCACGGCTGTGACCATGGCAATCATGCTGACCAGGCTGACAGTCAGAATGCTGCGATAGACTCTGCGGGAGATGGATTTAAGCTTCATTGGAATCCATATCCGGCGCGACAAGCCTGTAGCCGCGGGCGTGCAGGGTCTTGATCATGGGATAGCGGAAGGTATCCAGCAGCAGCTTGCGCAACGAATACACATGGGTGCGCAGTGTATTCATGTCGACCTCGCGCTCGCCCCAGACTCTATCCTGAATTTCAGTGTATGAGAGATAGTCGGGATAGGCCTTGATCAGTTCCTCGAATATTCTTGCCGCCGTACCCGAAAGCTCAAGCTTGTCGCCATTGGCTGTCTGCACCATCAATGTGCCGGGATCAAAGTGAACGCCGGGCATGCTGATCACGGGTGTTCTCGAGAAGCCCGCTTTGCGCCGATAGAGCGCATCCACCCTCAGTTCCAGCTCCCTGAGGTTGAATGGCTTGACCAGGTAATCGTCTGCCCCAGCCGTGAAGCCGTCTTCTTTGTCTCCAAGCTGATCCTTCGCTGTCATGATGATCACGGGTGTGGCGCAATGAAGATCCTTGCGGAGACGGTGGCATACATCAAAGCCCGAGATGCCGGGGAGCATGACGTCAAGGATGATGACGTCGTATTCGTTTGTTGCCACCAGATGCAGCGCGGTCAGGCCATCGGATGCGAAGTCCAGGATATAGCGCTTGTCATCGAAGAATTCCAGCAGGTTCGAGGCCAGACCCGCGTGATCCTCGACTATCAGAATGCGTATGGCGGATTTTAAGTTCATTTCAGTATTCTTCAGTGAATGATCTGGCTCAGGAAAGGACGGAAAACCCGCTTCGTATGGCGGCGCCCCGGCTGGCGCGATCGTGCACTGCTCCATTATTGCAGAAGCTGTCGTCAGGCAAAGGCTAGCCCGGGAAGCATCAAGATTTCATCAAAACCTTGTCAGCGACAACCAAATTCCCATCCGCGCTATGATCGTCAATTCACATAAGAAACGACGGTACAGGCGCCATGAGTGACTCGTCCACAATACTTCCTGAAGCTGTGCAGCGCGGAAACATCTGGAGGCTGTCCGTTGCGCAAGCACTGGCTGGCGCCAATTCGGTGGTGGTCTTTGCCACAGGCGCCATCGTCGGGGAAATGCTCGCCCCTACGCCGGTGCTGGCTACCCTGCCCATTTCGATTTTTGTAGTGGGGATGGCTGCATGTACGCTGCCGGCGGGGAAGATTGCCCAGCGTCATGGTCGCAGGGCGGCATTTCTTGCAGGGACCGGCGCCGGAGTGCTGACTGGAATACTGGCCATGCTTGCTGTCCTGCTCGGCTCATTCTGGCTATTCTGCCTGGCGACGTTCTTCGGCGGCAGCTATGCGGCAGTGGTGCTGTCGTTTCGCTTTGCTGCAGCCGATGGCGTTGCGCCGGCAGGGCGCGCACGCGCGCTGTCGCTGGTCATGGCTGGCGGCGTCGCCGCTGGCGTCGTGGGGCCGCAATTGGTGACCTGGACGATGAATTTGTGGCCGCCCTATATGTTTGCGGCGACCTTTCTTGTCCAGGCAGTGGTCGCGGCGATTTCGGCATTCATTCTGCTGGGCATTCAGTTACCTATGCCTGCAAAGGGAGCACAGGCGGGAGGTAGGCCGCTGTCGGTGATTGCGCGGCAGCCGCGCTTCATCGCGGCAGTGATCTGTGGCGCAGTCTCCTACCTGCTGATGAATTTCCTGATGACTGCCGCGCCGCTGGCGATGCATATGTGCGGGCATTCGCAGGAGTCGGCCAACCTGGGGCTGCAGTGGCATGTCATTGCGATGTATGCACCCAGCTTCTTCACAGGAAGCCTTATTTCGCGTTTCGGCGCTGGCCGCATGGCTGCGATCGGCCTGTTCCTGATCGGCCTGTCTGCCGCCATTGGCCTCGGCGGAATCGACATCACGCATTTCTGGTGGACGCTGATCATATTGGGGCTGGGCTGGAATTTCGGATTCCTGGGCGCATCGGCGCTTGTCCTGGAATGCCACACGCCTGAAGAGAAGACTCGCGTGCAGTCCATGAATGACTTCATCGTCTTTGGCCTTATGGCAGTGGGCTCGTTCTCCTCCGGCGGCCTGCTGAGCGCTTACGGATGGGATATGGTGCTGTGGGTATCGTTCGTGCCGCTGGTGCTGGCAATGGCGGCCCTTGCCGTTTCGATGCGAAACCGTGATCCTCTCTCACAGAAAGGCAGCGCCTAGCCGGGCGGGTGTCTGCCCTGGAAGCCCGCTTAGGCTGGCCCGTATGTTGGGCCTACGCCTCAACCTGAAGCCATTCCAGTATCAGGCCAGGATCGGCCGAGTCTTCAGCGATCCCCCCGTGCGCATGCGCCATCGCGGCGGCGTCCCATGATCTTTTCCGTTCAGGCAGGCGTGCGTACATGATGGCGCGACAGCAGGCGGTGCCGCAATGACGCGGGATTCAATCGACGGCGCGAACTGAATTGCTCAGCGACCGCGCACAGGTCAGTAGCGCGGGCACCAGTTTTTCGCGAGCGTCGGCCAGGGTCCAGCGGCTGGTGGGGGCAACAATATGCACCGCGGCAATAGCCTGGCCATGCCCGTCAAGAATGGGTGCGGCGAGCGTGGTATCGCCCAGAAAGAGCTCCTGTTCGTTGACCGCATAGCCCTGTCGCCGGGCGTTGCGCAGCAGTTCAAGCAGCTCGGTCTCGTCAGTGCGGGTATGCATGGTGTGGGCAACCCGCGTGCTGGCGCGAAGCGCGGTGAGCGCCTGGGGTTCAGGCAGGGCGCTGAGATAAGCGCGGCCCGAGCTTGTGCAGTACATGGGGATGCGGCTGCCGATAGGCATATGGATGGGAATATAGCGTGCGCTGACAAAGCGTGCGATGTAGACCATTTCAAGTGCGTCAGGCTCGGTCAGGCATACGGTTTCCTGTGTGGTGTTCGACAGTTCAGACAGGAAGGGATTGGCAATATCGATGAGCGTATTGCTGGCCAGATAATTGAACCCGAGTTCCAGGGCGCGAACGGCCAGATGATAGCGCTGCGTTCGCGGATGCTTCTTCAGATAGCCCAGGCGTTCGAGCGTGAAGATCATCCGCTGGGCCGAGCTTTTGTTGATCCCCACGCAGGCGGCGACCTCCGCAATCGTCATGAAGCGGCGCGCGGCGCTGAAGGCGCGGATGACAGCCAGCCCTTTTTCCAGCGACTGATTGAACAGCGGGTGAGGTCTTTCCTGGTCCATGCGCATAGTATAAGAACAGTTTCCAGAAAATCGAATATCGATTCGGTTGGATCTTTTTATGGTTATTACTGATTGAATATCGATTCTACTGCCTCTAGCATCAGATCAGCGCCTGTTGGGCCGCGCATCGCCTGGCAGGCGCCCGGCAAGTTGCACGTTTTTTCGTCCGATGCTCCGGCATGGCCGCGCAGGCCGGTTTCCTGCGCCGCGCAATGTGCCATGGAGCCACACAGGAGAGCGCGTCATGTTGCATCTGAAAAAAATTATTCGAATCGCCGCAGCAAGCGCGTTTCTGTCGGCAAGCCTGCTGGGTGGCAGCGCCAGCGCCGAAACCTTGCGCTTTGGTGCTACATCTACCGGCATTCCCTTTACGTTTCTCGATATCAAGACCAACAAGATTGTCGGCATGATGGTGGATACGGCCGAGGCGGTCGCCAAGGCCGCGGGTGATGATGCCGTCATTCAGCAGACTGTATTCTCGGCGCTGATTCCGTCGCTGACTTCGGACAAGATCGACGTTATATCGGCAGCGATGATCAAGACCGACGAGCGCGCCAAAGTAGTGGACTTCACTGATCCGGTCTACACCCAGTACGGCGATGGGCTGCTTGTGCAGGCCAGCGATACGAACGACTACACCTCCCTGGAAGACTTCAAAGGCAAGACGATGGGAGTGCAGGCAGGTACGACCTACTACAACCTGCTGATGAAGAAAGGCTACTTCAAAGCCATCCGGACCTATGATTCCATTGCTGACATGGCGCGCGACCTCGCGCTGGGGCGTGTCGACGCGGGCATTGGCGACCAGCCCATCATGGCCTATCAGATCCAGCAGGGAACGTTGAAGGATGTGAAGCTGGCTCCGAATTACAAGCAGGAAGCCGTGGGCAGCATATGCCTGGTCGTGCGCAAGGGCGACACAGCATTGCTCGAAAAGCTGAACAAGGCCATTGCCAAGATCAAGGCCAGCGGAGAGCTGGACAAGATTATCGCCAAATGGGGCATATAGGGCGCCTGATCGATGCATGATTTCCTACAGCAGGCTCGCGATTTCTTGCCCATCCTGCTACAGGGCGCCGTGGTCACCGTGCAGGTCACGGCGCTGTCGTTCATACTGAGCAGCCTGATCGGGCTGGCACTCGCATTGCTCAGGCTCAGCCGCGTGGCGCCTTTGCGGGCTACGGCCTCCTCGGTCATCAATGTGATACGCGGCCTGCCAATCATTGTGCAGCTTTTCTATATCTACTTCGTGCTGCCGGACTTCGGCATCCAGCTGACGGCATTTCAGGCAGGGGTGATTGGTCTCGGTATTGCATACAGCGCATATCAGGCCGAGAACTTCAGGGCGGGCATCGAAGCTGTCGATGAAGGGCAGCGCGAGGCTGCCCAGGCCATAGGCATGAGGACTCCGCTGTTGATGCGGCGGGTCATTCTGCCACAGGCATTCCGGATTGCGCTGCCTCCCTATGGCAATACGCTGGTAATGATGCTGAAGGATTCGTCCCTGGTATCGACCATTACGGTGGCGGAGATGACGCGGCAGGGGCAGCTGATCGCTTCGTCGACCTTCCAGAACATGACTGTCTATACACTGGTCGCCTTGCTTTATCTGTTGATGAGCCTGCCGCTGGTCTGGATGCTGAAACGGCTGGAGCGGCGCATGAGCGGAGGGCGAAAACAGTGATAGAGATTACTGACCTGCAGAAGTCTTTCGGTGACCATGCTGTGCTGCGCGGTGTGTCGCTGGAAGTGGCGCGCGGGGAGGTCGTCTGCCTGATCGGACCTTCGGGATCAGGGAAGTCTACGGTCCTGCGCTGCATAAACGGGCTCGAGTCTTACGATGGCGGCGAGGTGCGGGTGTTCGGCGAGCGTGTGGATGCGCAGTCCGACGACATCCACCGTCTGCGAGGCTCATTGGGCATGGTGTTTCAGCGATTCAACCTTTTTGGCCATCGCACCGTTCTGCAGAACGTGATGGAAGGGCCTGTCTACGTAAAGCGCGAACCGGTCGAAAAGGTCAAGCAAGAGGCGCTTGCCTTGCTCAGGAAGGTGGGCATCGAGGAGAAGGCCTCCGCGTATCCCGCCCAGCTGTCTGGCGGCCAGCAGCAGCGAGTGGCGATTGCGCGTGCCCTTGCGATGAAGCCGGACGCCATGCTCTTTGACGAGCCTACGTCGGCGCTTGATCCGGAGCTGGTTGGCGATGTGCTGCAAGTCATGCGTGCGTTGGCTGACGAGGGAATGACGATGATAGTGGTGACGCATGAAATGGGCTTCGCCAGAGAGGTGGCCGACCGCGTCTGCTTTCTTTACGACGGGCGCATTGTCGAGGAGGGGACGGCAAGCCAGGTTCTGGAGTCACCCCAGAACCCGCGTACCCAGGATTTCCTGCGGCGCATCCTGCATGCTGCCTCGCAAGATACTTCCGCTGCTTCGTAAGGTGCTGCGATGGGCGCCGTCAGATCCATTGATTCATATCCTGCGGCGCAGTCGCTTTGGGCTGCCACTGCTCCGGTCGCAGCCGCAACGCCACCGTTGCGCGAAGATTGCGGCTGCGATGTGCTGGTTATCGGCGGCGGGTTCACAGGCTTGTCGACTGCGCTGCATTTGGCGCAGGCTGGCGTGTCGGTCTGCGTGCTCGAGGCGCACGAGCCCGGATGGGGAGCGTCGGGACGCAATGGCGGCCAGGTCAACCCCACATTCAAGCATGATCCCGATGAGCTGGTGCGGCTCATGGGCGACCTTGCGCCGCCCTTGATAAAGGCCATCAGCGAATCGGCCGGTCTCGTGTTTGATCTGATTGAGCGACATGGCATTGATTGCCATCCGGTGCGCGGCGGCTGGATGCAGGTGAGCCACAATGATGCGGCGGTGCCGGCGCTGCATCGCCGTGCGGAGCAGTGGCAGCGCTGGGGCGCGGCTGTGGCGGCGCTCGATCGCGACGAAGTCGTCCGGCGCACAGGATCCGAAGCATTCCGGGGTGGGTGGCTGGACAGGCGCGCGGGTGCCGTGCAGCCGCTGGCCTATGTGCGCGGCCTGGCAAGGGCGGCGCTCGAGGCGGGAGCCCGCATTCATGCTGCGAGCCCGGTTGTGAAGCTGGAGCGGCATGATGGGCGCTGGCATGCGCTCGCTGGCGGCGGAGCCAGGGTGGTTGCGGAACAGGTAGTGCTGGCGACCAATGGCTATAGTGATGGCCTGTGGCCGGGGCTTGCGCAAACGGTGCTTTCGGCCAACAGTTTTATTGCTGCCACACGCCCACTGGGCGACAGGGCGGCTGCCATTCTTGCCCAGGGCGAGACTTTGTCGACCGCCCAGCGCCTGTTGCTGTATCTGCGCAAAGACCATCAGGGGCGGCTTTTGATGGGGGGGCGCGGCCAATTCAGCGATCCGCGTAGCGCGGACGACTATGCACATCTGGAACGCTCGCTGGCGCTGCTGTACCCGGATCTCGCTCCCTTTGAGTTCGAATATCGCTGGGGTGGGCGGATCGCCATTACCCGCGACTTCATGCCGCATGTGCATCAGCCCGCGCCGGGCGTGACGATGGCCCTGGGCTATAACGGGCGTGGCGTGGCGGCGGCTACCGCCATGGGCCTGCACCTTGCCGGCCTGCTGACAGCTGGAGAGGCCGGCAGGCGGGCGTTTCCCTTTCCCATCACCCAAATGTCCCCCATCCCGCTGCATGGGTTGCAGCGTTTTTACATCTCTGCCGGTGTTGCATGGTACGGCCTGCTGGACAAGCTTGAGGCGTCGTCACGGAAGCGCCGACGCTGAGTGTGGTGCTAGGTTTCTTCGTGGCACTCCTGCACGGTCTTGCGTAGACAGCCCATGGTGAGGCGCACTGCTGTGTCTGGCGCAATGGTTTGCGCCGCCTTGCCAGCCTTTGCCGATGCAGCGCCCCTGGCTCAGCCGGATGCCTGATATGACAGGCGGTCAGGCCTGCTCAAGCTGTCCCGCCAGGAATTCGATGAGCGCACGCACCCGGTAGGGAATCTGCCGATGGCCCGGCAGCATCACATAGACGCCGAATTCGGGCGGGGGGTACTTTTCCAGTATCGGCCTGACGCGTCCTTTCGTGATGCTTTCGGACCCGATGAAATCGGGCTGGTAGCATACACCCATGCCTTTGGCCGCTGCCAGATCCAGCACATCGCCGTTGTTCGAGTGAAGCCGGGTATGGACAGGAAATTCTGCAGGCGCGCCATCCACGAGGAACTGCCAGGCGCCGAAGTTGCCGCTGGCGGTATAGCTCAGGCATTCGTGCTCGAGCAGATCCGATGGGTGGCGCGGCTCTCCGTTGAGCTTGAGGTACGCTGGTGATGCGGTGACAACCATGCGCACCGTTCCTATGCGGCGGACGATGTCACTGTCCGCCAGGTTTCGCGTAATGCGCACGGCAAGATCCATGCCTTCTTCAATGAGGTCAACACGCCTGTCGTTGTAGCTCATCTCAAGACGGATTTTTGGATGCTGCTGGGCAAAATCCAGCAGCAGCGGGGCCAGACGCTTGATGCCATAGCTGAGCGGGAGGCTGATCCGTATCGGGCCGCGCAATGTCTGATGTTCCTGTACCAGCTCTGTTTCCGCCGATTCGATCAGATCGAGTATTTCCCTGCATTTGTCCAGATATGCAATGCCGGCGGAGGTGAGGGTCAGCCGCCTTGTGCTGCGCATGATGAGTTTGATGCCCAGCGATTTTTCCAGCTGGGCAATATGCCGGGTGACGATAGACCGCGCGATGCCTTTTTCCCGCGCGACAGCGGAAAAACTTCCAAGCTCCGCCACTCGGACGAACATGGCCATTGAGTCGAGTTTCGACATTGTTGCTATTTTTGGAACAAATATGCGCAAATTGTCTCCTATTTATGAGCAGGAAACAACTGTAGAGTAGGAGGTGTGATGAGCCTGTCGGGCAGTGCGAAATAGTCACCGTACTTCAAGCCCGCAAAGCATCGACGGTGCAGGCAGACAACGATTGAAAGAGAGGCCAACCATGGCAACGAAATTTCCCGTCTATTTTGTATCCCACGGAGGCGGGCCGTGGCCCTACGTAGAGGGTATGAAACAGATGTATGCGATAACGGCGCGCGAGTTGAGTGCGCTGCCGCAGCGTCTGCCAGAAAAGCCCAAGGCAGTGCTGGTTGTCTCAGGTCACTGGGAGGCGCCGGAATTTACAGTATCCACAAGCGCCAGGCCACCGATGGAGTATGACTATTACGGCTTTCCGGAACATACCTACCAGATCCAGTACCCTGCGCCCGGTTCGCCTGAACTGGCATCACGTGTGCAGGCCCTGCTTGCCCGGGCGGGTATCCGTGCGAGCGAAGATGCATCGCGCGGCTTTGATCATGGAACCTTTGTGCCGCTCGTGCTGATGTATCCGGACGCGGATGTTCCCATTGTCATGCTGTCGCTCAAGTCCAGCTATGACGCTCAAGAGCATGTCCGGCTCGGACAGGCGCTGGCGCCGCTGCGTGAAGAGGGCGTGCTGATTGTGGGCAGCGGGCTCAACTATCACAACATGCGTGGCTTCGGACGCGCCGAATCGACGCCGGTTGCGGAAGCTTTCGAGGCTTATCTGGAAACAGCGATTGGACAGGCGCACGCTGATACGCGAAATGACATGCTGGTGCATTGGGAAGAAGCGCCTGGCGCCCGGCTGGCGCATCCGCGGGAAGATCACCTCCTGCCGCTGATGGTTGCGGCTGGCGCGGCGGGCGACGATACTGGCCGGCCAGTGTTTGTCGACCATGTGATGGCGGTGCCGATGGCCACGTATGAGTTTGGCGGAATCAATTAACCAGATGCGCCGCGTGGCGCGCATTGCGCGGACCCATGGTTTGCTGGTCTAGCAGTAGTTGATATGTTGAGGGATTACTCCATCCTCGGCAGTGATAGGGTTGCGCATTGCTCGTCACATACGGTCGCGGACATCAGGAGCATCCAAGATTGACCCTACAACACCAAAGCATTACGATAATCAATAACGTAATACTTTCATCCAGGGGGTAGCCATGAACGATGCCACTACTCTGACCTCAAAGGGACAGGTGACCGTACCCAGGGAGATACGGCAACGCATGGGCCTGAAGCCCGGCGACAAGATCACCTTCTCCCTGCTCAGCGATGGGACCTTGGTTGTGCGGCCCAAACTGCGGCATGTGACGGACTTGGCTGGGCTTCTGCATAAGCCTGGCAGAGCACCCGTGCCGCTCCAGGAGATGACTGTCGACCTGCCGAGCGATGACTCCGTCTCATGAGTATCGCCATAGACACAAACGTGCTCGTCCGACTCCTGACTCGCGACGATGAGACACAGTGCGCCGCAGCGGTTCAGATCGTACAGGCTGCTGCTGAAGACGGCGTACCGGTTCTGATTTCGTCAGGTGTGCTACTCGAGACGGAGTGGGTGCTGCGCAGCCGCTACAAGCTTTTGCCGGCTGAGATCCAGCAGGCCTTCAACGCAATCCTGGAGATACATGAGCTCCTTGTGCAAGAACCTGCCGTACTGGAGGAGGCCATCAAGCTATGGCGTAACTGGGCTGGTGCCGATTTTGCCGACTGCATGCATGTTGCCAATGCAGCTCAACATGCGCGCACCCTGGCCACGTTCGATCAAGGCGCAGCACGGCTGCCGGGTGCGGCAATCATTCCCATTTGAGCGGATAGCGGCTCCGGCCCCCAGAACTTGAAGTTTGTATCTCCTGCTGTATAAGGCACGTCGAGTTTGAGTCGCTTCTTGGCGTCCAGCCACTCCTGCATATCCTTCGGATCGAAGAGCAAACGCGCGCCAATCTTGGTGGCTATGCGAAGGTCAGCGGGGCACCGGTCGCGGCGCGAAGCTCGTCATCACTGATGTCGACCAGTTTCTCGATCACCACAAAACCCTGCGGGCCGATCTCGACCACGGCCAGGTCGGTATAGACACGATGCACGACGCCCAGCCCGGTGACGGGCAGCGTACACTGATCGATCAGCTTGGGCGTGCCATCCTTGGCATTGTGTTCCATCAGGATATACACACGCTTTGCACCGACGGCGAGGTCCATGGCGCCGCCCACCGCAGGCGGCTCGCCTGGACGGTCCAGCGACCAGTTGGCCAGGTCGCCCTTGCTCGATACCTGCATGCCGCCCATGATGCACAGATCAAGATGGCCGCCGCGCATGATGGCGAATGAATCCACGTGATGGAAGAATGCGCCGCCGGTGAGCAGCGTCACAGGCTTTTTGCCTGCGTTGAGCAGTTCGCCGTCGATCTCGTCATCCTTGGCCTGCGGCCCCATGCCCAGGATGCCATTCTCGCTGTGCAGCAGGATTTCGTCGGCGGGGTCGAGGTAGTTGGCCACCAGTTCAGGCATGCCGATGCCGATATTGACGTAGCTTCCCGGAGCAATATCACGCGCCAGACGCGCGGCCATTTCGTTGCGTGTAAGTCTTTTCATGTCGTTCTCAGCTGGAAATCTGCGGGTTGCGCACTTCGACGACGCGATCGACGAAGATGCCCGGTGTGACGATATGCTCTGGATCGAGATCGCCCAGTTCCACCAGGTATTTGGCCTGCACAATGGTCGTCTTGGCCGCCATGCACATCACAGGGCCAAAGTTGCGTGCCGCCTTCCTGTAGACCAGATTCCCCCAACGATCTGCCTTCTGGGCCAGCACCAGCGCGAAATCGCCATGCAGAGGCTTTTCAAATACATAGTGATGGCCGTCTATCTCGCGCACCTCCTTGCCTTCCGCCAGCCGTGTACCGTAGCTTGTGCGGGTGAAGAATCCGCCCAGCCCCGCGCCGGCGGCATGCAGGCGTTCGGCAATCGTGCCCTGGGGAACGCATTCGAGCTCAATGCGGCCTTCCTTGTACATCTGGTTGAATACATGGGAATGGGACGCGCGCGGAAACGAGCAGATCATCTTGCGCACGCGACCGGCCTTGATGAGTGCTGCCAGGCCGGTTTCGTGGTTGCCTGCGTTATTGTTGACGACTGTCAGGTCGCGAGCGCCCTGGTCTATCAGGGCATGCAGCAGCTCGGTCGGATGGCCGGCGCCGCCAAAACCGCCCACCAGTACTGTGGCGCCATCGAAGATGCCTTCCACCGCCTCGCGAGCACTGTTCACGAACTTGTTAATCATTGCTGTCCTCAGGGGATGTAAATAATATATGGGTCATGCTGGCTGTATGTCATATTGATCATGTTCAGCCAGCCTGTGGGATAACCAGTGTCAGCAGCTCGGCCACGCATGCGGGGCGATCCTGGCCGCGTATCTCGACCGTGGCTTTCCATGTGAGCAGCAGCTTGTCGCCGGAGGGCGCGCTTTCCTGCAGCACGAAGCGCCCGCGTACTTCGCTGCCCGCCGCTACCGGCGAAACAAACCGTACCCGGTTCAGGCCATAGTTGATCGTGGAGGTTATGCCTTCAAGCTCCACGGTTTCGTTGCGCATCGCAGGAATCAGCGACAGCGTCAACATGCCGTGTGCAATCGTGCTGCCAAGAGGGGACTGAGCCGCGCGGCTAACGTCCACATGTATCCACTGCATGTCGCCGGTCAGTTCTGCAAACTGTCGGATCATGTCCTGGCTGATCTGTTGCCAGCGGCTGACCCCCACTTCGCGGCCAGCCCATGCGCCAATGGATGCCAGATCAAGGCGGAGGGGCGAGCGCAAATCAGGCGTTGTATCGGCGTTTCTCATATCCTCGCGCCCCTCAGCCGCTGACGCTGGCGCCGCCATCCACAGAGATGGCCTGCCCCGTGATGTGCCGCGACGCTTCGGATGCCAGGAAAACGGCGATGCCTTTCAAGTCTTCTTCGCCGCCGATTCTTCCCAGCGGAATCTTGTCCAGCAGCTTCTGCCCCATCTTCTCGATGACCTCGTCGGCCATGCGCGAAGAGAAGAAGCCCGGGCAGATCGCATTGACGTTGATATTGTAGGGGCCCCATTCGCAGGCAAGCGTGCGCGAGAAGTTGACTGCCGCCGCCTTGGATGTATTGTAGGCGATGGTCGTGACGCCCTTGGCCGTGCCGCGCAGCCCCGCGGCCGAAGCAATGTTGATGATCTTCCCGCCGCGTTTCGGGATCATCACACGGCGCCCGACTTCGCGGCACAGATAAAACAGCGCGTTGATGTTAAGGTCCATGACCTTGTGCCAGGCCTCGTCGGGGTAGCTTTCCGCCGGCGCTCCCCAGGTTGCGCCCGCATTGTTGACCAGTATGTCTATGGTTCCGTAGCGTTCCAAAATCTGGTCGACCAGTGCGGAAATCGTGCTGAACTGCGAAAGATTCCCTTGCAGCGCCAGAACCTCGATGCCTTTTTCTTCGAGATCGCGTCGGGCGGCGTCCAGCTCCGCAGGCTTGCGCGCGATCAGCGCCAGGCGGCAGCCCGTTTCACCCAGCGCCTCCGCGATTTGCAGGCCCAGGCCGCGTGAGCCGCCGGTGATGACCGCAACCTTGCCCTCAAGCTGGAACAATGACTGTACGCTCATTTCATGCGTCCTTCTTCGGCGCGCGCCATCAGGCAATTTCAAACAGGCCGGCAGCGCCCTGGCCGCCGCCGATGCACATGGTAACCACGACATATTTTGCGCCGCGCCGCTTGCCTTCGATGAGCGCGTGGCCTGTGAGACGCGAGCCAGATACGCCGTAGGGGTGGCCGACTGCGATGGCGCCTCCGTTTACGTTGAGCAGCTCGTCCGGTATGCCCAGACGGTCTCGGCAATACAGAACCTGACATGCGAAAGCTTCGTTCAATTCCCAGAGCCCTATATCGGACATCTTCAGCCCCGCGCGCTCAAGCAGCCGGGGAACCGCAAAGACCGGCCCTATACCCATTTCGTCAGGCTCGCACCCGGCCACGGCAAAGCCCCGGAAGATGCCGAGCGGCTGCAGGCCTTTTTTTTCGGCCAGCTTGGCATCCATGACTATGCATGCGGAAGCGCCGTCCGAGAACTGGCTGGCGTTGCCGGCTGTCACCACGCCGCCCGGCAGGGCGGGGCGTATGCGGGATACGCCTTCCAGCGTGGTGTCGGGGCGTATGCCTTCGTCCGCGGAAATGGTGACCTCTCGCCGTATGGTGCGGCCGCTGGCCTTGTCCTGCACGGCCATGGTGGTCGTCATGGGCACGATTTCGTCGTCGAACTTCCCGGCTGCCTGGGCGGCGGCGGCGCGCAGCTGGCTGCGTACGCCATAGGCGTCCTGGTCTTCCTTGCTGATGCTGTAGCGTCGGGCAACGTTCTCCGCAGTCTGCAGCATGCTCAGATACAGCTCAGGTTTATGCTCCAGCAGCCAGGGATCGCGGCGCATGTGCTGGTTTGCCTCGTTCTGCACGCATGAAATGCTCTCCACGCCGCCAGCCGCCAGAATGGGTATCTGCTCCGTCATGACACGCTGGGCGGCAAGCGCGATAGATTGCAGGCCCGAGGAGCAGAAGCGATTGATGCTCATGCCTGCCGTAGTGACAGGCAGGCCGGCTCGCAAGGCGATGGCCCGTGCAATATTGCCGCCAGTCGTGCCTTCAAGATTGGAGGCTCCCATGATGACATCCTCGACCTCGGCCGGGTCGATGCCTGCGCGGGCCACGGCGTGCGATACCGCATGTGCGCCAAGCGTCGCGCCGTAAGTCATGTTGAAGGCGCCGCGCCAGGATTTGGCGAGGCCTGTACGGGCAGTGGATACGATAACGGCTTCTTTCATGGCATTCTCTGGAAAGGAGTGTGACACAGGGGGCGAGCGGGTACGCGAGGCCTGACGGCGCTCGCATATCGTCCGCCCGCGTGATGGTTACTTGAGGGGCTGGCCCGATTCGACGGACTGCACGAGCAGGCTGGCAGGCTGCCAGAAGGCTGCGGCCTGCTCCGAGGCCAACGCATAGCGGCGAATGGCGCGCACGACATTGAACAGGCCGACCTGTTGCGCATAATGCATGGGACCGCCCCGATGCAGGGGGAAGCCGTAGCCGTTGAGGTATACGACATCGATGTCGGAGGCGCGCAAGGCAATGCCTTCGTCAAGAATGCGCGCGCCCTCGTTGACCAATGCGAAAATGCAGCGGTCCACAATTTCGCGAGGCGAGAACTTGCGCGGCGCGATGCCTTTTTCAGCACGATAGTCGCTGAGTATCTTGGTCACGACGGGGTCTTCATGCGGGGTCCTGCTGCCTGACTCATAGCGATACCAGCCCGCGCCCGTTTTTTGGCCGAAGCGGCCCGCTTCGCAGATGCGGTCAGCCACTGAAGACAGGTCCAGATCAGGCCGTTCCGCCTGACGGCGTTTGCGAATGGCCCAGCCGATGTCCAGCCCCGCGAGGTCGCCCATGCGGTAGGGCCCCATCGCCAGCCCGAACCCTTCCAGTGCCTGATCGATTTGCGCAACCGACGCACCGTGCAGCAGCAGCTCTTCCGCGGCTGCGCGGTAACTGTTGAGCATGCGATTGCCAATGAAACCGTCGCAAACACCCGACAGCACAGGCTTTTTGCCGATGCGCTTGGCAAGATCAATGGATGTGGCCAGAACCTGCGGCGAGGTTTTGTCCCCGCGTACGATCTCCAGCAGTTTCATGACATTGGCGGGGCTGAAGAAATGCAGCCCGACGACATCTTCCGGCCTGCGTGTGAATGCCGCAATGGCGTTGACGTCCAGCGTCGACGTATTGCTGGCAAGTATTGCCCCCGGCTTGGCGACGGCATCCAGGGCTGTGAAAACTTGTTCCTTGACGCCGATCTCCTCGAACACGGCTTCGATGATCAGGTCGGCATCGGCCAGGTCTTCATAGCGCATGGTCGTGCCCAGCAGGTTCATGCGTTCTTCCACCTGCTCCTGCGTCAGGCGCCCCTTCTTCGCGCTGTTTTCATAGTTGCGGCGAATGGTGGCCAGCCCCCGGTCCAGTGCATCTTGCCTGGCCTCGAGCAACACAACAGGGATGCCCACGTTGAGGAAGTTCATGGTGATGCCGCCACCCATCGTGCCGGCGCCGATTACCGCCACCTTGCGAATATCGCGGCGTGGTGTTTCCGCTGAAACTCCCGGCACTTTTGTTGCAGCGCGCTCTGCTGCAAACACGTGGCGCAGAGCCTGCGATTCTTCCGACTGCATCAACTGCAGGAAGTACTCGCGTTCGCGCTTCATGCCCTCATCGAAGGGAAGGCTCACGCTCGCGGCAACAGCTTCCAGGCAGAGGCGCGGCGCCGGAAAGTGCTTGCTTGCCGCACTCACGTTGCGCCGGGCCGCCTGCAGGAATGCCTGGGCATCGGCCTCGACAACAGACAGGTCGCGCACGCGCTTGAGTCCGGCGCCCTTGCTCACCAGCTCACGGGCGAAATCTTCGGCGGCGGATATGACGGGGGTATCCACGACCAGATCGAACAGCGGGGTATCGGCCAGCTGGCTGGCCTTGATATGTGCGCCGCTGACGATCATGTCGAGTGCTTTCTCCAGACCCAGAAGGCGAGGCAGACGCTGGGTGCCGCCCGCGCCGGGAAGGAGTCCGAGCTTGACTTCCGGCAGGCCGACCTTGGCGCGCGATGCGGCTACGCGATAGTGCGCACCCAATGCCAGTTCCAGCCCGCCGCCCAGGCATACGCCGTCGATGGCGGCCACGACCGGCTTGGTGATGGCGTCAAGCACTTCGATGACTGTGCGAAGCGTAGGTTGCCAGCCTGAGCGCGGCGTACCGAATTCGCTGATGTCGGCGCCGCCGGAAAAGGCTCGCTCACTGCCTGTCATGACAATGGCTTTCACGCCAGGATCCGCCTCCGCGGTATCCAGCGCATTGACCAGCCCTGTGCGCAACGCATGGCTCAGGCCATTGATGGGTGGGTTCTGGAACACGATGCGCGCGATGCCATCGACGACCTCGTAATGCAGGTGGCTCATGATGCAGGTTGACTCCTAGATGCGAGGCATACCGTTCTGGCTGCGCCGATACGTCGTGACGTATGTGCCGTACGATTGTCTCTATTTTGATAATTCTGCAATGCAGAATCAAAAACCATTATTTAAAAGAAGTGTATCAGTCATGCCATAGGCCAGCAATGCACTGTTCATAATGCGGACGATATTCGCTGCGATATGGCAAAAGTCGGTGATCTCATCCCACGATCTTGAAATTTATCAATATATTCTGCATAGCAGAACTAATAGACGCTTGTGATGCATTGGGCATGGCTGATGGAGACGCCAGGCTTTGTCCATCACGGCGGTGGCGAACATGGGTCGGGCTGCGAGCTCATTCGGAACCGACGGAGGACTTCAGGCGCTGCACGGCGTCCAGCAACAGGGGGCGCACCTCGTCAAGCAGAAATTCGGGAGGCAGCTGAAACGCCGGCCCCCCACAGTTAATGGCCATGACAGGAAAATGCCCGCCCAGGCTTACGCCTACTGCAATACCGTTGACTTCAGGGCTCCAGTCACCGAAGGAGCATGTGCATCCCAGTTGTTCATGATCCAGCCTGGCCTGTTCCAGCCCTTGCTCTATGGTGTTGCCCATGTGCGTGTCCAGTTCCCGGACGCGCTCTATGATCTGGCGGCGCTCCTGATCGCCTGCCGCCACCAGGTAGGCACGCCCCATCGCCGAGGTGGCGATGGGTATGCGGGAGCCAACGTCCATGCTCAAGGTAAGCGCTGCCTTGCTGCGGCAGTTCTCGATATAGAGCATGGAGAGGCGGTCGCGCACGCCCAGGGTGACCATGCCTTGCGAGAAATCCGCGATCTCCTGCATCAAGGGTTTGGCCACCTGGCGGATATCCCGTTTCGCAAGCATGCCCACGCCCAGCGCCAGGGTTGCGACGCCCAGCTCATACTTGCCGGTCCGCTCGTCGGTGGTCAGGTATCCGAGCCGCGTCAGGGTGGAGGTCAGGCGCGATACAGTCGACTTCGGCAGGCCGCTGCGCAGGGATATTTCCTGGTTGCTCAAGGTGCGCTTGCCGGACCGGAAGCATGCCAGCACCTCGAGTCCGCGCGCCAGGGCAGCCACGAAATGGCGGTCATTCTCCTTGTAACGGGCGATTTCTTCGGACCGGCGCACCATCAATGCACGCATGCTGCCCGGTTCCGCATCGGCTTGCCGCCTGGTCATCATGGCCGCCGCTGCTTAGTCTTGCAGGCCAAGTGTTCCGATAATGTCCTTCTCGTTCTTGAACGTTGTCTGTGCAAACGTCGTGTAGTCGTTGTGGTTCATGTAGTAGGTGCGAACGCCGAGGTTGTCGAGAACGCGCTTGACGCCGTCGTCCTGCAGTGCGGCCTTGATGGCGCTGTCCAGCTTCTGCACGATTTCGTCGGGCATGCCGGCAGGCCCGGCCAGCCCCAGCGGTGAAGGCACGATGACGTCGTAACCCGACTCTTTCAACGTGGGCACGTCGCCAAAGGCGGGGTTGCGTTCCGCATCCGAGGTGGCAAGGACGCGTACTGTGCCGGCGCGCAGGTACGAGAGCACGCTGTTGGTGACGACAGCCGCCTTGGTATGGCCGCCCAGCAGGGCCGATGTCGCGTCCGAGTCCCCTTTGTAGGGAATATGGGCGAACTGGACATTCTCTTTTTTGCCCAGCGATGCGAGCACGACCTGGTTGCCTGTGAACCGGCCGGGTGTGCTGTAGGTAATATCGCCTGGATGGGCGCGGGCGTGTTCAACCAGATCCTTGATGGTCTTGAACGGGCTGTCCGCTTTCACCGTAACGGCAAAATCATAGGTCAGAAAAGAAGCGATGTATGTCAGATCCTTGATTGGGTCATAGCGTGTCTTCTGCAGATAAGGCTGGCGGAAAATGCCTACAGGCGCCATGGTGAGCCTGTAGCCGTCGGGCTTGCTGTTCATCATGTCCAGCACGCCCATGGAGCCTGCGGCGCCGGGCTTGTTCTCAACAACAACGCTTTGCTTGAGCTGGCGTGCGAGGCTGTCTGCCAGCGCGCGCCCCACCAGGTCGGTCGTGCCGCCGGGAGCGTATGGAACGATGATGGTAATTGGCTGGTTGGGGTAGCTGCCGCCGTCCTGCGCCAGCCCCAGACCTGGCGTCAATGCCACTGCAAGCCCGACCGTGCCAAGCAATGTTCCCAGTTTCGTTGCCATTTTTATCTCCTTGACTCTCTGTTTGATGTAGATATGAAAACTGATATGTAGTTCTGTAATGCAGAATGCTATTTTAAATTCTCAGGCAAGGCAACGCGCTTATGGTGATACCATGCGCCAAATCAATCCTGTAAAGCAAATTTTTATTCTGCATTGCGGAATAATGCATGCCAATCAATATAATCGGGATATTTGCCAGAGATGACGAGCGAAAACAACTGTCGTTCGCAACGGCCAGGAATGCCGCGACGCCTGGCGCTCCAATACCGACAGGGTGCGCATCGGACGGCGGAATCGCTTGATGGCAGGCCTGGGTCAGGGGCAGCCCCGTGTTGCTGCAATGCGCGCCAGCTTTTCCGGGTTGCGCTGCACATATACGCGCGTGATGCGCTCCCCATCCGATTCGAATATCTGTGCCGATTCGAGCTGGCCTTCGATGAAGCGCAGCAGGCCCCACTGGCCATTGAGTACGGCCAGCTCCAGGCGAAGCCCGCTCTTGTAGCGCAGCGAGGCCGCAAAGAGTAGCTGGGCAATGCGCCGGCCGCCCTCCATGGGCTTGGGAAAGCTCGTGACATGGCCGCCGCCGTCGCCCAACAGCACGGCATCTTCCGCCAGCAAGGCGTTTATGGAATGGAAGTCGCCGCTGGTCAACGCCTTGGAAAAAGACTGCATCAAACGGTGATGTGTTTCACTTGGAACTTCAGTACGCGGCTTTTCCTCGCGCAATTGGGCCTTGGCACGGCTGACCAGCTGGCGACAGGCTGCCTGTGTCTTTCCCACGATCTCCGCGATCTGATCGTAATCGACGTCGAATACCTCGCGCAGCAGGAATGCGGCCCGGGCCTGCGGCGTGAGGCGCTCGAGCAATATCAGGTAGGCCACTGAAACATCGTCGGCGCGCTCCCGGATCTCTTCCGGCGTGGCCGGAGCGTCTGCCAGCATGGGTTCAGGCAGCCAGATCCCCGAATAGTGTTCGCGGCGTACTTTGGCGGCCCGCAACTGATCGATGGACAGCCGGGTAGTAACGGAAACCAGCCAGGCCTCCGCATTGCCGATGGCCGGCTGCGCCGCCGCGTCCCAGCGCAGCCAGGCATCCTGGACAACATCCTCAGCCTCGGAAACCGAGCCCAGCATTCTGTATGCGATCTTCTGCAACCGCGGACGCAACCGGTCAAATATATGTGCGTGTTCTTCCATGAGCGCGAGCCTGGCTGGATATGGGCGCTTGTTCAAGGAAAAGCGGAGCTGGCAGGCCAAGCGCGGATTGGGCTTTCATTATAGCTACGCACGCCTGCGCCGGCTGCTTCCAGCCTACCTGTGTTAGGAGTTCATGAATCGTCCGCACCTCCAAACCGGACATTTCTATTTGCTCCCGACACCCTGCTGGTGCTGGGCGACGACATTACCACTGACCACATCTCGCCCGCCAGCGCGATTCCGCCTGATAGCCTGGTTGCGGACTTTCTCGTGGCGCGGGGCGAGGACAGATCGGACCTGAACGTGTTTGCATCCAGGCGGGGAAACTGGGAGGTCATGCTGCGCGGCGCCTTCCACAGCAAGACGCTGGCCAACTTGCTTGCGCCCGGTGCGCCTGTTGCCCATACCCTGCATGTGCCCAGCGGCGCTGTAGTGCCGCTTTGGGAGGCCGCGCGGCGATACCGCGATGCCGGGCAGCCTGTTGTCCTGGTGGCGGGAGAGCGCTACGGCACAGGGTCTTCACGTGACTGGGCCGCCAAAGTTCAGCGCCTGCTGGGTGTGCGGGCTGTGCTCGCCCTGAGCTTCGAGCGTATACACAGGTCGAATCTGATAGGAATGGGTATCCTGCCCATAAGGCTGCCTGCGAGCATGGGGCCGCGCGAGCTGAATCTGCAGCCCGGCGATCGCATTGAGGTTCAGGCTTCCGCCGAACTGCTGCATCCGCGTTGCCCCATTTGTGTCCGCATGGTCCGGGCGGATGGCGAAGTGCGCGAGATTTCGGCCCAGGCAGGCGTGGAAACACAGCTTGAGGTTGATCTGCTCAAGCATGGCGGCGTCATGCCGGCGATATTGCACCAATCGCTGGATGCCGGCGGCAAACATGGGCGCTGACTTGGCAGCTCCTCACCGGCTGGTTCAGCGACAGCTGTTGGACAAACGGAGAGCCTGCCGTCCTGTCATTGCAGCCGCCGTGAGCCATCCGGATAAAAGCCCTGCGAGCGGCCCGCATTGCCTGCGGCATCAAACTTCTTCTCCGAGACAGGGGTGCCGCTGGCATCATACGTGACCTCGGCCTTCAGCTTGCCCTGTTCATCATAGAATCGATGGACGCCCACGCGCCGGAACTTTCCTTGCATCACCCCTGAAGCCTGCGGCAGGCCCAGGTCGGAGAAATACTCGACATAATCGCCCGGCAGGCCCTTGGGATCCCGCAAGGCCTGGTTGATATGTTTCTCTTTGATCTTGCCATTCATGTACCAGAAGGTTGCCTGCATCTGGGTGCCGCCAAGGAACTTCTGCTCGCGCAAGGGGGAGCCTTCTTGTGTCCATTCGCGTTCAATGGCTTCAAGGCCCTTGCTGCTACGTCGCTCCACGACCTCATAAATCATCTGCCCATTGGATGCATATTCCCGCCGATGCTCCCCGCCCGGAATTTTCTCGACCAGGGACTGCCCCGCGAGCGAAGCATTGCGTTCAGCGCTGGCGGCGGCAGGCATCAGTGACAATGCTGCGGCGAGTACAACGAGGCTGGCATGCATGGGGGCAAGCTCCATTGGCTATCATGCTGAAAACCACAATATACCGAATCCGGCTCGTGGCGGTCTTTCAGATCGACTGTGAGGCGTCAAAAAGCATGCCGGCCGCGGCCTCGTCGATGTCGCGCATGCCGTGAGCCCAGAGTTCAAGCATGCGTGCGGCTTGCAGTCCAAAGCCCGCTTGCGGGTTCTCCCGCTGAAACAGCATGACCTCCCGGCCCGTGTCCACAAGCGCCTGAGTCATACGTTCCTTGTAGTGCAACTGTTGGGCTGGCGAGATTCCGCATGCTGCGCCGAATCGTTTGATATCAGCGGCTTTAAGCCAACGTTTTGTCCCGCCAAAAGTGAGGGCAAGTGTATCCATGGCGTCACCATTATCGCCTCGTGGAGCATATGCGGACATGGACAGCATGTCATAGACCGGCGCGAGCGCAGGCGGCTGCCCAGCACCATAAAGCAGTCCGAAATTTTTCAAGTGCGCATCGCCGTTTCGTATGGTGTTGCACAGCAAATACTGGGCATAGAACTGTTCGCATCCTGATAACGCAAGCTCTCCCGGACAGTACGAGCGTATGGTCTTGACAATGCGTTCGGCGGAACCATTGAACTTGAGCCTTGCGGGCTGGCCGGTCAGCGCACACATATCTTCAAAGCCTAGGGATCTGCCTGTGGCGTCGACATCGAAGCGTTCGATCAACAGGCGGTCGAAATCGGCTGACAAGTAGGTTTGCGGGACGGGTAAGCCCATTTTCCTGGCTGCCATCATGCCAAAGTGCTCGAGCAAGACGATTGTGGGACGATTCGGATCGTTCAGCTTGACTACCCAATTGCGCAACGGCAATGTGCGGCTAACCCCCTCCTGGGGCACGGCGGGGCTATGGGCAAGAAGCTTGAGAAAGCCGCCTGATACGCCTGGGCCTTTCTGTTCTGCACCGAGGTAATGCGAAACGATCTGCTTCAATTCTTGGGATAGCAGAGACTCCAACGATTGATGCATGGTTTTGCGGGTGGGACTGATGCCTTGAGGCACGGCTTGTACCTGACCAATAAGGCTTTCGCCCACGACGCTGAGTAGCTCCATGTCGTCGAAGCGCTCAAAGAATTTGCTGAAATTGCGTTCCAGCGCGTTACGGAGCGAACCCTCGGGTAACGACACTTGGAAGATCGGGAAAAGAAATGGGCTTTCCCAACTTTTATTTCTCACCGGCATGAGCAGCGACACAGCGTTGTCAGGATGGGTGCCCGCCAGATAAGTGAAGGTGAAGGAGGTGATGTCCGTCTGTTCAAGCACGCCGACTTTTATGCCCTGAACATAAATATCCAGAATCATCGTTTCAGCCTCTTGTTTTCAGCGGCTATTCTTGCGGAGTTTTCCGCGTAGACATCTTCCAGCGTGGGCGGGTTATAAGCCGCGTTTTCGACCCTCAGGTCCAGTGACATGGCCTGCAGCAGCCTGCGCAGGACAGAGAGGGTGCAGTCGCCCCCCGCTTCGATGTTCACCAAGGCGCGCCGACTTACGCCGGCGATCTCGGCCAGGCGGGTTTGGGTAATGCCTCGTTCCTTGCGGGTGGCAACGATGTGCTGAAGGACGGGGTCAATGATACGATCAGGGTTCTTCATTTTGAGCAGTATACTGCTCAAAACAGCTTATGCAAGCAAAATTGCGCAGTTAACTGCGCAATTTTGGTGCTGAAAATCGGGCACCTAAGCCATGTGCACGCAGGGTTCGGCGGTGCCCATGCTGTGCCGGCGCATATCCGGTGCCATGACCGGCCTTGCGCCAGCATTTCCAATTCAGAAGTCCAGCGACAAGCCTGCGTAGTAGCGTCTGCCGTCCAGCGTCTTGCCGTAGAGCTCGCTGTTCACCTGCTTGTCTAAGGCGTTGTATATGCCAAGAAAGCCGGTGACATGATTGCTGAACTTGTAGGTCGTGCCGATGTCGACGATGGTATAGGACGGAATCCGATCCTCGCCCCCGTCTATGGTATCGCTCTTGTATTTCAGCTTGCCCCATACGCCCAGCTTGCTGCTCGCCTGCCAGTTCAGCCCAAGGTTGAACATGTGGCGGGGCGTGTTGTTCAGCGGCTTGCCTTCATCCTGGCCGCTGGTAATCTCACTGTCCGAGAACGTATAGTTCGCGGTCAGTCTGACCGAGCCGAGCGGCATTCCGAAGCTGGCTTCGACGCCCTGCAGTGTGGCGGAATCGATATTTGTGTACTGCTGGATGCTGTAGCGCGTCTGGCCGTTGTATGTGCAGGAGGGCGGCGCGCCATTGGGCGTATTGCACACATACTCCTTGCCTATCTTGTCCTTGAAGCGGGTATGGTAGGCCATCAGCCCGAAGTTCACGTCGTCGGGAGCGCCCCAGGCAAAGCCCAGCTCATAGTTCGTGCTGCTCTCGGGCTCGAGATCTGAATTTCCCATATCCCAGGAGCGCCCGCGTCCAGCCTGCTCCACGATGTTGTCGTCGGCCTGCTTCAGGGTCGGCGTCTTGTAGCCGCCGCTCACGCCGCCTTTCAGGACCAGATCATCATTCCAGTGATAAACCCCGTACAGGCGCGGCGTTACATGGTTGCCATAGTGCTCGTTCTTGTCGAAGCGCAGGCCCGCTGTCAGGGCGAAGTTGTCTGTGATGTTGTATTCGTCCTCGGCGAACAGGGCAGCCTGCCAGCGGGTGAGGTTCAGGGCCTTGGATCCCGGGAAACGGCTTGCATCGTGGTCTGTTTCTTCGCTCTTGTATTCGGCGCCGACGGAGATCATGTGCGTATCGAGCGGAATGACGGTCTTGGTATTGAAAATGGTGGACTTGTACTTTGATTCGTACTCGCCATTCTCGATCTTGACATCTTCGCTCAGCACATACGTCTTGGTGTTGTTGCGCTTGCCCCATTTCCAGTCATGGGTCAGCCCATAGACCACGCGTTTATTGTCCATGTCGCTGGGGCCGCCGGTTTTCTCGGTGCGCAGGTTGTCCGTGCTGGTGATGCCGCCCTCAAGCTGCAGGCTGTGGCTGTCGTTGATCACCCAGTCCAGCTTTGCGTTGTTGCTGGTGATGCGCTGCTTGGCGTATCCGGACTCGAACTCGTCCTCCTGGCGCTGGTAGCGGGAGCCATAGAGCGTCAGACCCAGCTTGTCCTGTACCAGCGGGCCGCTCAGATAGTACCGGCCCTGATAGGAATTGCCCGAGTCGGAATGCTGCTGCAGGGTTCCGTCCAGTGTGACGTTGCCTGTCCAGGTATCCGTTACCTTCTTGGTAATGACGTTGATCACCCCGCCCAGGGCGCTGGAACCGTAGAGCGAAGACATCGGCCCGCGAATGACTTCGATGCGTTCTATGGCCGACACGGGCGGCAGCCAGTTCACTTGCGCCCCGCCGCCGAAACCGTTGTAGTACGCCTCGGACGAAGCGCCCAGAGGCTTGCCGTCGACGAGGAAAAGCACATACTCCTCGCTCATGCCGCGTATCGTGACCTTGGTGTTCTCCAGCTTGCCGCCGGCGCCGCCTTCAACAGAGACGCCGGGGATGTCCTGCAGGGCGTCGGTAATGTTGCGGTACGCCTTGCCTTCCAGCTCTTCCTTGGGAATGACGGTAACGGTGGCCGGTGCGTCGGCAATGATCTGTTCAAACCCTGATGCGGTCACGACCACATTGGAAAGGGTGGTTACACCCTGTTCCTGGGCATGCACGGGCAGGGCCAGCGTGATGAGCGTGGCGGCTCCGGCCTGTATGGCGCACAGCCGCGCGCACTCCAGGCCTGGTCGGCGATAAGTCATTTTTCCCCTCGATAGAATTGATGCAATATCTTATAAGGCAATAAAAATAAGAATCAGTCTTATTAGAATTGCGGGGATTCTATCTCTGTACCCTGACCATAGTCTGACGGAGCGCGTCGGGGGGCGATTTCGCGGCGAGGGCCGGGAGGTCCGCCGCTGCGCGAGTGGAGGTGTTTTTGTCGTTGTGTCAGGACACGGCGCGGAACCACATCCGAAGAATACAGGGCTGCATGCCGATGAATCGGGCGTCGCCGCCGGCATTGCGCAGCGTGCCGCGCACGATGGCCAGACCGAGCCCCGAGCCTGCGCTGCCCTCCAGGCCTTTGCGGAAACGCTGAAACATCTCCTCCTGCAGATGAAGCGGTACGCCGTGGCCTTCGTCGATGATGTCAAGCATGACGGCATTGCCTTCGCTGCCGGCCGCCGCCATCCTCACCGTGCCGGCCCCATGGTACAGGGCGTTCTCCAGGACATTGCGTATCGCCTCACGCAGCAAGTCCGCATTCCCGTGGATGAGCTGGCCTTCTTCCAGCTGTACTTCAATGGTGCGTCCATGCGCCTCGAAGAGCGGCAGCATCGTGCCGGCCGCCTCCCGGCAGATGCGCGCCAGGTCGGCCTGGCCGGCGTCGTGCTGGATTCTGGCCTGGGCCTTGTCCTGGTGGGCCAATGCCAGCGCCTGGGTGACCAGCTTCTGGATCTTGCTGAATTCCTGGCTGATCGCCGGCCAGTCGGCCACGCCTTCCACCTTGCACTTTTGCAGGCGCAGGTCGAGCACCGCCAGAGGGGTGCGCAGGGCGTGCGCGGCGTCGCCGACGATGCGCTGTTCATATGCATAGGCCTGCGCCAGACGATCCAGCCCTTCGTTTGCAGCCCGAGCAAGCGGCAGAACTTCACCCGGCAGTTTTTCGAGTGGAATTCGCCGGTCTGGCTCATGCGGTCCTATGCCTTCGGCAAGTTCGGCGGCTTTTCGTATGGGACGCAGGGTCCATTGCAGCAGGATGAACAGCAAGCCGACGGCAAGCAGACAGAAAGGCACAAGCAGCAGGAGGCCGCGCATCGCGCGCTGGTGCAGCAGATTGCCGATCAGCTCACGCTCCATGCGATCTTCCTTGGCCACCATCAGGATGGAGCCATCGGAAAGCGTAACGGGCGCATTGATCACGCGTCCGCGTCCGCTGCGTATCGTCGTGCGGATCAGATTGATCTCGTCCTGCAGCGAGCCCCGGTACAGGCGGCGGGGCCGCTCGAGATTGGCTGAGTGCCACAGGAGCTGGCCATCTGCGGCGTATAGCGTATAGGAAAGCTCGCTGCCCGCGTAGTGGGTGGGCAACGTACTGAAGTCGCTGCCGGCGGTATATCCGGCGCCGATTGCCTGCGCCTGGATGAACATGATGCTGCGGCGCAACTGGTCGCGCGTATCATAGAGATACAGGGCCAGCGCGCCGAAGCCCAGCATCAGCACGACCAGCAGCGATATCAGTACGCGACACCGAAGGCTGCGGTCACACATGGGACGTGTTGCTGACGAGGCGGTAGCCTATGCCGCGTACCGTATCGATGCGGACGGTTGCTCCGGCAGCTTCAAGCTTGCGCCGCAGGCGGGATACCAGGGCTTCTATGGCATTGAGCGTAACCCCTTCATGCTGCGTGTAGATCCTTTCTTCCAGATGGTCTTTGATGGCGATGCGGGGCGCCGAGCGCAGCATTTCTTCGAGCAGCATGGCTTCGCGGCGGGCGAGCATTAGAACTCGGCCATTCACCACGGCGTGGCGATGCTGGGGTTCGAACGAGAGATTTCCCTGAGTGAGGCTTGTGAAGCTGCGGCCGGATCGCCGCAGAACCGCCCTGATGCGGGCCTCGAGTTCGGCAATGTCCACAGGCTTGAGTACGTAATCGTCCGCGCCGGCATTCAGGCCTTCTATCTTGCTTTGCACTGCATCGCGCGCCGTCAGGACAATGCAGGGCGGCATCTCGGTGTGGCCTGCATGACGAGAGGCAAGAACACGCAGGCCGTCCATGTCAGGCAGCCCGAGGTCAAGAATGATGGCGTCGTAGCGGGCTGCCTCCAGCGAGGCGATGGCTTGCCGGCCGGTTTCGGCAAAATCGACCGCAAAGCCGCGGTTCTGCAGATGATCACCCAGCAGCGCCCTCAACTGGTCATGATCTTCAACGATCAGGAGTTTCATCGGTATGGTGCTGTCAGATAATAATCAGGAAACTCAGGCATTATAGAAATCACTAATCTTATTGATATTGGTTCGTATTACAAGTGAGAAAAAAGAAAATGCCTGGCGCCGCAGGGGACGGCGATGTGATTTCGCACCGATGGGGCGTGGCGATGCGTGCATTGCTGGCGATTCCTGGCGGATACGCCATCAGTGCGCTGTGTACTGCCAGCCTCGCCCTGGCATTTCAGGCTGATAGGGCGCAGGCGGTACTGGGTGCGACGATGTTCAGCTTTGCCGTGTACTGTGTGGTTGTCATCTGGGCATTCAGCGCGAGATCACTGGCCCGCGCCTGGCTGGCAGCGGGCATGGTGGCAGCGGTGCCTGCCATTCACCTGCTGTTTGCCTGGAGCCTGCCATGAACGGCATGGGGTTCCGTCAATCGAATGCGTGGCTGCACACCTGGTCTGGTCTGCTGCTGGGCTGGCTGATGTATGCCATCTTCGTGACCGGCACGATCAGCTTTTTCCGCGATGAAGTCAGTTTCTGGATGCAGCCGGAACAGCATGTGTCCATACCTGACGATGGCACGCCTGAGCGTGTGATAGCTGCTTTGCAGGAGATGGCTCCGGATGCTTCGGTATGGTCTGTCAGCTTGCCAGGGCCGCGAGATGCCGCAGTGCGGGTGCAGTGGTTCGACCAGGGGGAAAAGCCCAGTAAGTTCGGTGGGCATCGCGTGGCGCTTGATGCCGGCACTGCCGAGGTCATGCCGCAGCGCGAATCCAGAGGCGCCGATTTCCTGTATCGATTTCATTTCGAGCTGTACGGTATGCCTCGTATTGCGGCTCGCTGGCTCGTGGGTATCGCCACCATGATGATGCTGGTCGCCATTGTCAGCGGCGTGATCACGCACAAGAAAATCTTTGCGGATTTCTTCACATTCCGGCCACGCAAGGGGCAGCGCTCATGGATGGACGCGCACAATGCGCTGGCCGTGCTGTCGCTGCCCTTTCACTTCATGATTACCTACAGCGGTTTGCTGCTGCTGATGTTCATGTTGATGCCGTGGGGCGTGCAAAGTGCCTACAACGGCGATATGCGCGCTTATTTCAGTGAGCGCGGCGCGCGCGTGGCAGCCAGCGTCCCGGCGTCGGCAGGCCCAGCCTCTGCCGCGCCGCTGACAGGGATCGGGCCGTTGATGGAGCAGGCGCGCGCCCGATGGCCGCATGGCGTGGACCACATCACAGATGGCCGCATGGCGTGGACCACATCACAGTTACTTCGCCAGGCACCAGCCAGGCGGTCATAGAGCTGCGCGAGCGCGGCGCCGACAGCCTGCTTGATCGCGGGCGCAGCGAGCGCCTGCGGTTCGATGGTGTGAGCGGCGCATTGCTGGAGTCGCCGCCGCAGCCTGCCGTCAATGCGGTTACTGCGACCTACAACGTCTTTTCCAGCCTGCACCTGCTGCGCTTTGCCGGCCCCTGGCTGCGCTGGCTGTTCTTTTTTGCAGGCCTGGCGGGCTCCGCCATGGTTGCGACAGGCCTTGTTTTGTGGGTGGTCAAGCGTTTGCCGCAGCGGCGCAAGCAGGGCAGCCATTTTGGCCATCATCTTGTCGAGCGGCTGAATGTCGCGACCATTGCCGGCCTGCCACTCGCTATTGCCGCCTATTTCTGGGCAAACAGGTTATTGCCTGTGGAGATGGCTGGCCGCGCCGACTGGGAAATACGTGTCTTTTTCATCGCCTGGGCCGCGTGCCTGATCCACGCTTGCATGAGATCGCACAGACGGGCGTGGATCGAGCAGCTTGCGATGATGTCCATTCTCTATTTCCTGCTGCCGGTGTACAGCTTCATTTATTTCGATGTGAATCTCATCAACAGCCTTGCTGCAGGTCATTGGCTGCTTGCTGGGGTGGACCTGAGCCTGTGGGCGATGGCAATGTTTTCAGCAGCAGGCGTCTGGTTTCTCAAGACAAGGCAGGCAGCGCACAAGCGAAGCCGTGCGCCAGCCACGGCGGTGAAGGAGCGGTCATATGCCGGTCTTTGATATTGCGCTTTGCTGCTCGGGGTTCATCCTGCTGGCGCTTGCCATGGACAGGCATTTCGAGGCAGTCATCGGCGTATCGCCCAGGCGCTGGCAGACCATAGCGCTCAAAGCGGCAGGCTGGGCAGCGTTGATACTGGCTGCGGCAAGGTCCATTCAGACAGATGGCCCTTCAGTGGGTCTGGCGATCTGGGTGGGAGAGCTGGGCATTGCCGCCACCCTGGTTGTGCTGCTGCTTACCTATGGATCGCGGCGTACCGTGCTGATGACGTTTGCGGCAGGGCTGGTGGCCGCATGCTTCCATGTCTGAGAAGGCGCAGCAGATGCAAGCCATGCCGTTACGTCACGGTTGGTGTGTGCGCGGCACAGGCGGAGACAGCCAGCAGGTCGACGCCGATGGCCTGCCTGAGCTGCTGTTAGTCCTGGTCGGCCTGCAGTTGCCAGGGCGTGACCCCATGGATGTGCAAAACCCTGCGGTAATCGGGCTATCGAAACGAAACTATGACGAGATAACCGCCGTTCTGTCATCAGTGCCACCGCCATTCGACGTCGCCTTCTCCCCCGTTCCAAACTGTCCATGAGCTTCCATCGCTCGCAAGGAATACACGTAGGCAGCTCCAGCGTTTAGCGCAATGGCTGTTCCCAGCGCGTCGCTAAGCTCGGCCTCGGTCACGCCAGCTTGGCGCGCGGCATTTGCGTGAGCGGCGATGCAACTGTCGCAGCGTGTGGTAACGGCTACAGCCAATGCGATCAGCTCGCGCGTTTTAGAGTCCAGTGCCCCGTTTGAGCCCTGGGCTGCATTGAGTGCGCGAAAGGCGGCCAACATCTTGGGGTTGCTTTGCGCAAATGGCGTAACCGCATCGCGGGTATTTTCCATTTGGGATATCCAGTTGTTCAGCATGTGTTCTCCAATGTAATAGGGTGATGGTCAGAGTATTGCCGACGCTTTCGCCGGCGGATCGGGATCTGTAAGTTGCCTGCTACGCTATGATGGTCAGGGGACAATGGCTGCTATGGTGGCTGGGTCTATGTTGTCTCGATAGCCCTTGATGTCCGCCTTCACATACGCAGTGAATTGATCCGTGGGTAGATCTTTCTCCACTGCGCCATCCTGGCGAATTATTTTCTGTACTTTTGGATCCTTGAGTGCTTTGGATAGGTGTTTAGAGAGAATGTCCACCACCTCTCGGGGGGTGCCTTTGGGGGCCGCCAAGCCATACCACTGGGTCACTACAACAGGAATACCAATCTCTTTGAATGTCGGGACGTCGGGAAGCGAGGGGTTCCGCTCCTCTCCCGTGACAGCGAGTAGCCGGAGAGCGCCGCCCCGCACTTGGGAAACCAGCGGTGGCGCAGTGGCGAAGAAGCTTTCGATCTGGCCCCCAATCATGTCAGTTACGGCGGGCCCCGATCCGCGATACGGCACATAGAGCAGGTGGGCTTTGGTCTTGAGCTTGATCATTTCCAATCCCATATGTGCGGCACCGCCGGGCGAGGTCGATCCGACAGTGATTTCATCTTCGTGAGCATGTTCGAAGAACTGCTTGGCTGTTTTGAAGGGGGAGTTCTTCGCCACGAACAGGCCATGTGGAGCCTCGACTGCTGCGCCTATCATTTCAAAGTCGTCTGGCGATTTGTAAGGTAAGGAGTCGCCGCGTACAACCGGAGCCACCGCAATATTTCCGCTCATAGCCAGAAGCAGCGTATAACCATCAGGACGACTCTTTGCAACGATGTCGGCGGCAATATTGCCGCCTGCGCCAGGCTTGTTTTCAACCACCACTGTTTTGCCCAGGCTCTTGCTCATCGCGTCGGCTAGCAGGCGGCCATAAAGGTCTCCTCCGCCCCCTGGGGGAAAGCCCACAATGAGAGTGATAGCCTGATTGGGGAAGTCGCCGGCGGATGCCGGTGCCGATAGTATGCCAAGAGCTGCTATCAATAGTGCGCAAAATATGGACGCAAGGTTTCGGAGTCGCATGGAAATTCTCCTTTGGGGTTATGGATTCTGGTTTTGGGTTTTGCGGTAAGTAAATAAAGTCGATTGACGGGGCTGCAGCACGATTTGATGTGCATGATGGCTTCTGAAGCTTGTTTCAGACTGCGCCAAACAGGTCAGCCTTCGGCTCGACGAAACGCGCGCTCGGAGGCGAATGCTGTAGCGCCTCGCACCATGCGGCAATGGCAGTGGCCCGCGTTTCATGCATGCCTGGATTGAAGTCGCGCAGGCGGGCATCGAGTTGCATCCAATTGAAAGGAGCCTCAGGATCACCTTGCCGCTTGTCACGCATGGCGGACAATACTTTGCCGTTCTTGAGTGTGATCGTGACAGTTGCGGGGCGGCGATCAGGAAAGGCTGATGCGTAACAGGGCTCGGGGGTTATGCGTATACGAGCGGCAAGCGCGAGCAGGACTGGGTTGTCCAGCTGTGGCCGCTCCATATCTGCCAATGAGAGTCCGCCATTGATCAATAAGATCGCCAGGCAGTAGCGGCCGGAAAAACAAGTTTCTGCTGGCTTGGATGGCCAGTCGACTTTGGCGATGCGCAAGGCCTGGGGGAATATCGATACATCTACGGATTCGATGGCTTCAGGATCCGGCGAGTGCTCATCAATGAGTGCGTGTGCGGCTCCAATCATCGTGAATAGCTGTCCGCAGGTGGGCCAGGGTTTGATCGTGGTCGACGATATCCGGTCGGTTATTCCTAGGTCTTTGTCGAGCATGGAGATGTCTCCATCTCCGTGGAGCAGGGCACGCATACCGCGACTGCCTGTCATGAACGACTGGGCTCCTGGATAGCCGAGCCTCGCGGCATACGCAGCCGTAATGCCATTTCGAACTGCGAAGGCAGGGTGCAAGGGCTTGGATTCATGTGCGCCATCATCCACAAACTGCCAAAGACCGATCGCTTGAGTGGCCGCAATCCCGATTGCATGATGCAGCTGGGTTGCGTCGAGGCCCAGCAATACGGCGCTTGCGGCAGCTGCCCCCAGCGTTCCTGCTGTGGCGGTTGCGTGAAAGCGCCCGGAGTGCTCGCCTCCCAGAGCTTCTCCCGCGCGTATAGCAACCTCATAGCCGGCCACCACAGCAGCGGTAAAGCGCTGATTGCTGATAGGGATGGTACTTATATGGACGCCTCCCGGAGAGTCAAGCGGATTTTAACGATTTGGCATAAAGGTGAGGATGCAGTCTTATATCCGGCCTGTTGGTGCAGGGTACAAGCCTGCTGGCCCTGATGGAATCCGCTACG
>Ga0180221_1000163_pt1 | contig 88792 bp, 81 predicted proteins | sample eDN5th37CKraftMG_FD_151339 | JGI IMG/M metagenome (GOLD analysis project Ga0180221, IMG submission 151339) | Enriched Miracle-Growth compost microbial communities from Emeryville, California, USA - eDNA 5th pass 37_C Kraft MG (version 2) (version 2) ... | reverse complement strand
CGGCCCCCACGGCGATGCCGCCGTTGAAGACGACGGGGATCAGCGCGCCGGCCGTCGCCCGCCGCTCGGGACCACCGAGGCGCAGGATCAGCGTCTGCGCCAGGGGCGGGACGGCGCCCGAGGCCACGCCCCACGCGACGAGGACCAGCACGCCGACGACGGCATGGACGTCCACGACCACGAGCCCCAGGAGCGCCACCGCCGTCCCCGCCGCGCTCCACGCCAGGGCGGGGGCGGTCCGCGCACCGAAGCGGCCCGCCAGCACCACGCCCAGCGCGGACGCCACGCCGAACACGAGCAGGAGCGTGCTGACGCCGCCGGGCACGGCCGCGGCCGGGGTCTCGACCAGCCGCGTCACGTACGTGTAGGCCCCGTAGTGCCCGACGAGCAGCACGCCGACGAGAGCGGTCACCACGACCATCGGGCCGGCCGTGCCGGCGCGCCCGGGCACCGCCTCGGCCGGAGCCACCCCGGTGCTGCCCGGGCCCGGCACGGCGGCGGCGCGCGCGACGACGGCATGCACGAGGGCGGCGACCAGGAGCGTGAGGGCGGCGAGCCCGAGGAACGCCGCGCGCCAGCCGACGAGCCGGGCCACGAGGCTCGCCAGCGGGGTCCCGACGACCATGCCCAGCGTCGCCCCGCCGAGCACGATCGCCACGGCGCGGGCCAGCAGGCGGTCGGGCACCAGGTCCGCGACGTGCGCGTTCGCGCTCGCCCACAGCAGGCCGACGGCGGCCGCGCCCCCGAGCCGCGCGGCGACCGCCGTCCCGTAGGTGGGCGCGAGGGCCGTGGCCACGGAGGACGCGGCGAGGACCCCCAGGGTGACCGCGATGACGGCCCGCCGGTCGCGGCCGGCCACGAGGCGCACCAGCGGGAAGCTCGCGACCACCACGACGGCGGCCCACACCGACACGAGCATCCCGGTGCGGGACTCGGGCACCCCGAGCCCCGCGCTCATCTGCGGCAGGACGGCGGTGGGCAGCATCTCGGCGGTGACCATCGTGAACGTGGCCGCGCCGAGGATCAGGAGGGAGGGCCACGGGAGTCGTTCGGACGGGGCGGAGGAAGATCCTGGTGTCGTCATGCCGACGACGCTAGAGTTTGACATTGATGTCAATGTCAAGCGTGACCCCGATCACTCTTGCCGCTCCTGGAGGTCCGAGATGAAGATCGGCGAGGTCGCCCGGCGCACCGGCGTGGCGGCGCGCCTGGTGCGGTACTACGAGGAGCAGGGCCTGCTCGTGGCCGACCGCGCGGCGAACGGGTACCGGACCTACACCGACGACGACGTCGAGCGGGTGTCGCGGGTCGCGGGCATGGTCCGCGCCGGCATCCCCACCCGCCTGATCAAGGTGCTGCTCGACATGGAGGACGCGAGCGCCGCCGAGGCCCCGACCTGCCCCCGCACCGTCGCGGAGCTGCTCGCCACCGAGCTCGTGGGCATCGAGGACAAGATCGCGTGCCTCAGCCGCAGCCGGGACACGATCCGGGACGCCCTCACCCGGACCGAGCACGCCGCCCTCCTGTCGGAGGCCGAGGCCGCCGCCCGCTGACGCGACGAGGGCCGCCGACGTGTCGTCGGCGGCCCTCGTCGGGTTCCGAAGGTGCGGGAGCGTCTCGGGTCACTCGACGCCGAGCAGCACCTCGATTGCGCGGGCGAAGAAGCGGTCCACCGGTCCCTCGGCGTAGCCGTCCGAGCCCTTGGCCCGGCCGAAGGTCGCCGAGCGGATCTCCGCGGACGTCAGCGGCTCCTGCCGGTCGAAGTAGGCGACGAGGCGGTCGCACAGCGCGTCGACGTCGTCGGGGTCGTACCCCTGCTCGCCGCGCTCCGCCGGGGCGAACTTCTCGCCGTCCGGACGCCCCAGGCGCCCGTACATCGTGCGGGCGCGGTCGGCGAGCGCGGCCATCCAGGCCTCCTGCCCGTGCGCCGCGACGTACTCGGCGCGCTGCCGCGCGATGAACGCGGCCTCCAGGCGGTCCAGCGCCGCGTCGACCTCGTGGGTGTCGTAGCCACCGCGCACCAGGTCGAACGTCGACACCTGGATGTCGGCGTGCGTCAGAGGCTCCGCGGTGCGGCCCTCGTAGGCCTGCCGGGCGTGGTCGAAGAACTCCTCGACCTCGTCCCGGTCGTACCCGGTGCGCATCGCGGACACCGTGCTGAACAGTGCGCTCACTCGTCCTCCTCGGCAGCCAGCTGCCCGCAGGCGCCGTCGATGTCGCTCCCGCGGGTGTCACGGATCGTCGTGGGGATGCCGTGCCCGCGCAAGCGTGCCACAAACTCGTCCTCGACGGCACGGTCGCTCGCGGTCCAGATCGAGCCCGGGGTCGGGTTCAGGGGGATCGGGTTGACGTGCACCCAGCCGCGCCCGCGGGCGTTGAGCTTCTCCCCCAGGAGGTCGGCCCGCCAGCCGTGGTCGTTCATGTCCTTGATGAGCGCGTACTCGATCGACACGCGCCGCCCCGTGACCTCGAAGTAGCGCCGCGCGGCGTCGAGCGCCTCGTCGACGCTCCACCGCGTGTTGATCGGCACCAGCTCGCTGCGCAGGTCGTCGTCGGGAGCGTGCAGGCTCAGCGCGAGCGTCACCGGGATCTCGAGCTTCGTGAGCTTCTCGATCGCCGGCACCAGGCCCACCGTGGAGACCGTGACGTTGCGCGCCGACATGCCGAAGCCCTCGGGCTGCGGCGCGACCAGCGCGCGGACGGTCTCGAAGACCGCCTTCGGGTTCGCCAGCGGCTCGCCCATGCCCATGAAGACGAGGTTGTTGAGACGCGTCGGGCCGCCGGGGATCTCCCCCGCGGCGAGCGACCGGTTCGCCGCGCGCACCTGCTCGAGGATCTCCGCCGTCGACAGGTTGCGCGTGAGGCCGAGCTGCCCGGTCGCGCAGAACGGGCAGGCCATGCCGCAGCCCGCCTGCGACGACACGCACAGCGTCGTCCGGTGCGGGTAGCGCATGAGCACCGACTCGACCTTGGCGTCGTCGAACAGGTGCCAGAGCGTCTTGACCGTGGTGCCACCGTCGGCCTCGAGGCGCCGGGTCGGGCGGATGAGCTGCGGGAACATCGTCGAGGCGATGGCCTCGCGCGTCGACGCCGGCAGGTCGGTCATCTGCTCCGGGTCGGACGTGTAGTGCTGGAAGTAGTGCGTCGCGAGCTGCTTGGCCCGGAACGGCTTCTCCCCCATCGCCTCCATCGAGGCCACGCGCTCGGCCGGGGTGAGGTCGGCGAAGTGCTTCGGCGGCTTGCCCCGACGGCGCGGCGCCATCTGCAGGGGCATCGGGGCGGTCTCGTCGCCCGGCCGGACCGCGGGGATCCCGAGGTCGGCGCCGGACGTCGCCGCGCGTGCGGAGGTGGGGGGCATGACAGTTCCTTACAGGGCGCCGGACGGCGCCATCGTGAGCACGAGGTACACGAAGGGGGCGGTGACCACCAGCGAGTCGAGGCGGTCCAGGACGCCCCCGTGGCCCGGGAGCAGCGAGCCCATGTCCTTCAATTCTAGGTCCCGCTTGATGAGCGACTCGGCGAGGTCGCCGACGGTGGCCGTGACGGCGGTGAGCACGCCAAGCACGATGCCGAGCACGGGGCTCGCGCCGAGGGCGAGCACCGCGCCCGCGACGCCCACGGCCGTGGCCAGCACGAGCGAGCCGGCCAGCCCCTCCCAGGTCTTCTTCGGGCTCACGGTGGGCGCGAGCGGGTGGCGCCCCATCGTCACGCCGGCGACGTACCCGCCGGTGTCGTTCGCCACGGCCAGGAGGATGAACAGCGCGACGCGCAGCTCGCCGTCCGGCTGCGCGAGCAGCAGGAGCACGAAGCCCGCGAGGAACGGCACGTAGGTGGCCGCGAAGACCGACGCCGCGCAGTCGCGCAGAGCCTGCGGTCCCGGGCCGTCCAGGACGCGCCAGACGACGACGGCGCCGACGGTCAGCACGTACGCGACGAGCAGCGCCTCCGGCCCCGACGTGTAGGCCGAGACCACCATCCCGGCCCCGCCCACCTGCAGCGGCAGCATGGGCAGGTGGATGTCACGGCGGGCGAAAGCCTGCCGCAGCTCCCAGAGCGCGGCGCCGACCGCGACGGCCGCGACCGCGACGAACGGCTCCGGACGGAACCACAGGGACGCCGCGACGCCGACGAGCAGCAGCACGCCGACGGCGATCGCCACGGGGAGGTTGCGGCCGGCGCGCGACGACGTCGCCCCGCCCGCCCCACCCGTGGACGGGTCGAGCGGGGACGCGTCCTCGCCCGGTTCGAGGGGATGGGTCACCATCAGACCTCGAGCAGCTCGCTCTCCTTGCCGGCGAGCAACTGGTCGACCGCGTCGACGTGCTTCTTCGTCAGGGCCTCAAGCTCCTTCTCGGCACGGGCCACCTCGTCCTCGCCGGCCTCGCCGTCCTTGACGATGCGGTCCAGCTCCTCCTTGGCCTTGCGGCGGACGTTGCGCACGGAGATGCGGGCGTCCTCCGCCTTCGTCTTGGCCAGCTTCACGTAGTCGCGGCGGCGCTCCTCCGTGAGCGCGGGCAGCACGATGCGGATCGCGTTGCCGTCGTTCGAGGGGTTGACGCCGAGGTCGGACTCCCGCAGGGCCTTCTCGATCGTCGTCATCGACCCCTTGTCGAACGGGGAGATGAGCACCGTGCGCGCGTCCGGGATGTTGAAGGACGCGAGCTGCTGCAGCGGCGTCGGCGCGCCGTAGTAGTCCACGGAGATCTTGGAGAACATGCCCGAGTTGGCGCGACCCGTGCGGATCCCCGAGAACTCCTCCTTGGCGACCTCGATCGCCCTGTCCATCTTCTCCTCGGCCTCGAGGAGGGTGTCGTCGATCACCGGTGCTCCATTCTCGTCGTCGTGCTCGTCGTGCTCGTGGTCGTGCTCGTGGTGGCTGCCGCTGGTGCGGCCCGCCGGTACCGAAGCGCCGTCAGTGCGTGGTGACCAGCGTGCCGATCTTCTCGCCCAGCAGTGCGCGGGTCACGTTACCCGGCTCCTCCAGCCCGAAGACCCGCATCCGCACGTCGTTGTCCCGGCACAGGGACAGCGCCGTGGCGTCCATGACGTTGAGGCCGCGCACCAGCGCGTCGGTGTAGGTGAGGTGCTCGAGACGCTCGGCGTCCGGGTCGGTGCGCGGGTCGGCCGTGTAGACCGCGTCCACGCCGTTCTTGCCCATGAGGACCTCGTCGCAGTGCGTCTCCAGGGCCCGCTGCACGGACACGGTGTCCGTGGAGAAGTACGGCATGCCGGCCCCGGCGCCGAAAATCACCACGCGGCCCTTCTCCAGGTGCCGGATCGCGCGCAGCGGGATGTACGGCTCGGCGACCTGCCCCATCGTGATCGCCGTCTGCACGCGCGTCTTGACGTCGTCCTGCTCGAGGAAGTCCTGCAGCGCGAGGCAGTTCATCACGGTGCCGAGCATGCCCATGTAGTCGGCGCGCGCCCGGTCGAGGCCGGCGCGCGAGAGCTCGGCCCCCCGGAAGAAGTTCCCGCCGCCGGAGACGATCGCGACCTGCACGCCCTGACGGACCGCGTCGCCGATCTCCTGGGCGATGCGCCGCACCACGTCGGTCGCGAGCCCCACGCTGCCGCCGCCGAAGGTCTCGCCGGAGAGCTTGAGGAGCACCCGGCGTGCGGGTGCCTGCTCCCCGGTCGTGGAGGTCGGCCCGGTCTGGTTGGTCTCGGTCACGTGCGTCACCGTCGCTCTCTGGTTCGTTCCGCATGCCGTGCGGCATGTTCCGCGTCGTCGTGTCGCGGCGTCGAGGGGTCGGCGCCGCGCGACGGGTCGGGCGCGCCGGCGCCCGGTGATCGGTGGGTCACCCTCCGCGCATCCTGGCACCGGCCGGCGGATCCCGCTCCGTCAGCCGGTCGTGCGGGCGGGTACGCGAAGGCCCGACCGCACCGCGCACGGTGCGGTCGGGCCTCGGCGCGGGAGTGCGTCAGCTGCCGACGCGGAAACGGACGAAGCCGAGCAGGGTGCCGCCGGTGGTGGCGACGTGCTTGGCGACGGTCGTCTTCGTGTCCTTGGCCAGCGGCTGGTCCACGAGAACGGCGTCCTTGAAGAAGCCGTTCAGGCGACCCTCGACGATCTTCGGCAGGGCGGCCTCGGGCTTGCCCTCGGCGATCGAGACCTCGCGCGCGATCTCGCGCTCCTTCTCGACGACGTCCGCCGGGACGTGCTCACGGGTCAGGTACTTCGGGGCGAGCGCGGCGATGTGCTGCGCGACGTCCTTGGCGACCGGCTCGGCGGCGTCGTCGGTGGCGACGAGCACGCCGATCGACGGCGGGAGGTCCTTGGCCGTCTTGTGCAGGTAGGTCGTCACCTTGGGGGCCTCGAGGCGGGCCACGCGACGCAGCACGACCTTCTCCCCCATCGTGGCGCCCTGGGCGGCGATGGTGTCGGCCACGGTGCCCTCGGCGGCCGGGGCGGCGAGGCCGGCCTCGGCGTCCGCGGCGCCCGCGGCGGCGACGGCCTCGAGGACCGTCTCGGCGAGCGCGATGAACTTCTCGTTCTTGACGACGAAGTCCGTCTCGGCGTCGAGCTCGATCATCGTGGCGACCTGGCCGGACGCGGAGTCCGTGACCTTGACGGCCACGAGGCCCTCGGTGGTCGCGTTGCCCTCGCGCTTCGCGGCGCGGGCGAGACCCTTCTTGCGGATGATCTCGATCGCCTGGTCGGCGTTGCCGTCGGCCTCGTCGAGGGCCTTCTTGACGTCGAGCATGCCGGCACCGGTGCGCTCGCGCAGCGCCTTGATGTCAGCGGCGGTGTAGTTCGCCATGGATGTCCTCCGTGCTGGTTCGAGGTCCGCCCGGCCCCGGTCGGGGTGCCGGGCGGAGTGGGACGTGCTGCGGTCCGCGGGCCGGTCACCCGAAGGCGACCGGCCCGCGAGGCCTCACTCGGACTTCTCGGCGACCTGCTCGCCCTCGGCGGCCGGCGTCTCCTCGGCGGCGGCCTCGGCCGGCTTGTCCTCGGCGGAGGCCTCGGCCGGCTTCTCCTCGGCGGAGGCCTCGGCACCGGCGAGGAGCTCGCGCTCCCACTCGGCCAGCGGCTCGGCCTCGGCGGTCTCGGCCGCGTCGCCCTTCTTGCCGGAGTGGCGCTGCAGGAGGCCCTCGGCGGCGGCGTCCGCGATCACGCGGGTGAGCAGCGTGACGGAGCGGATCGCGTCGTCGTTGCCGGGGATGGCGTAGTCGACGACGTCGGGGTCGCAGTTGGTGTCGAGGATCGCGACGACCGGGATGCCCAGCTTGCGGGCCTCGTCGACGGCGAGGTGCTCCTTGTTCGTGTCCACGATCCAGACCGCCGACGGCGTCTTGGCCATGTCACGGATGCCGCCCAGGGTGCGCGAGAGCTTGTCCTTCTCGCGACGCAGGACGAGGAGCTCCTTCTTCGTCAGGCCCGAGCCGGCGACGTCGTCGAAGTCGATCTCCTCGAGCTCCTTGAGGCGCTGGAGACGCTTGTGCACGGTGGTGAAGTTGGTGAGCATGCCACCGAGCCAGCGGTGGTTCACGTACGGCATGCCGACGCGGGCGGCCTGCTCGGCCACGGGCTCCTGGGCCTGCTTCTTCGTCCCGACGAACAGGATGGAGCCGCCGTGGGCGACGGTCTCCTTGACGAACTCGTAGGCGCGGTCGATGTACGACAGCGACTGCTGGAGGTCGACGATGTAGATGCCGTTGCGCTCCGTGAAGATGAACCGCTTCATCTTCGGGTTCCAACGGCGGGTCTGGTGCCCGAAGTGGACACCGCTCTCGAGGAGCTGGCGCATGGTCACGACGGCCATGACACGTCCTTTCGCCGCGTGCGCCGGATCCTCCGGGCTGCACGCGCGTCGGGCGACCGGCCCTGCTCCTGCAGGCGTCCGGTCGCGGTACTCGGTTCGTCGGTGCCGGGCATCTGGCCCGGTACCCCTGGCGTCACGCCGGGTCGGCACCGCTCCCGGGCACCCGGGGACGGACCGCTGCCGACGCGGCCGCACCTGCCCCGTCGGACCGGGGAGGCGCGTACGTGACGCGCGATGTCGACCTGCTCGTGACCGCTCCCCGGTCCCGTCGGCACCCGCGTGACGTCGAGGACGGTCCGCGGGGATCCACCGGGATGGTTCGGGGAGGCGAGGCACAAGCCGATCGCGGCAGCCAGTCTACCTGACGGAACCGGGCGCTCACGCGCACGGTCCCGCGGCTCCCGTGGGACCGTCCGGGGGGTCCTCGATGCCGGTTCGAGGAGGGTCCGAGGACGGCGGCCCGGGCCGCACGTCGCGGAGGCTGCCCCCGGACAGGCGTCGTCCACAGCCTGCCCGCCACCCGCGCCGTGCCCGTCCCGGGAGGGCACGGGCCGCGGCAGCATGCTCGCATGACCACGCCGCCCGCCCTGTCGACCGCCGCCCGGCGCGCTCTCGCGGCGCTCCTGGTGCTCGCGGCGCTGCTCTCCGGGCTCCTCGCGCCGCCCGCCACCGCCGTCGACGTCCCCGCGCCTCCCGCGCCGGACGCACGCCCGACGGCGGAGGGGTGGCAGCGACCGGTGCCCGGCCCCGTCGCGCACGGCTTCGACCCGCCCGCCGAGGCGTGGGGCGCGGGCCACCGTGGGGTGGACCTCACCGCGGCGCCGGGAGCGCCGGTGCGCTCCCCCGCGCCGGGGGTGGTCTCGTTCGCCGGGCGGGTCGCGGACAAGCCGGTCGTCGTGGTGACGCACGCCGACGGGCTGCGCTCGACGTTCGAGCCCGTCACCGCCGAGGTGAGCAGGGGTGACGCCGTGGGAGCGGGGGACGTCGTCGGACGGCTCGCCGCCCCGCCGGGCCACTGCGCCCCCGACGCCTGCCTGCACTGGGGCGTGCTGCGCGGGGACGTCTACCTGGACCCGCTCGCGCTGCTCGGCCAGGCGCCGCCGATCGTCCTGCTGCCCGGCGGCCCCTGACCGGCGTCGCCGCCGGGTCAGGCGCGCGGGAACGCCTGCACGAACACCTTGCGCAGGCGTTCGTCGTCCACGTGGGTGTACCGCTGGGTGGTGCCCAGGTCGGAGTGCCCCAGCACCTCCTGCACGGAGCGCAGGTCCGAGCCGCCCTGGAGCAGGTGCGTCGCGGCGGAGTGCCGCAGCGCGTGCGGGGCGACGTCCTCGACACCCGCCTGGGTCGCCAGCCGGTGCACCGCGTCCCGGACCTGGCGCTGGCCCCAGCGTCCGCCGCGCGCGCCGAGCAGCAGCGCGGCCCCCGAGGCGGGCTGCACCAGCGCGGGCCGGCCGTGCGCGAGCCACTCGGAGACCGCCCGTGCCGCAGGCACCCCGAACGGCACCACCCGCTCCTTGCCGCCCTTGCCGAGCACCCGGACGAGGCGCTCCGTGAGGTCGACCGCGGGCACGTCGATCTGCACCAGCTCGCCGACCCGGATGCCGCTGCCGTAGAGGAGCTCGGCGGCCGCCCAGGCACGCAGCGCGGTCGGCCGCTCGTCGGCCTCGGCCGTGCGCGCGAGGTCGCGGGCGGTGTCGAGCAGCGTCGCGGCGGCGTCGGCGCTCAGGACGGTGGGCAGCGTCCGCGCCACCTTCGGGCTCGCCAGCCGCGCGGTGGCGTCGGCCCGGACGAGGCCCACCCGATAGGCCCACCGGAGGAAGGTGCGGGCCGCGGCGCCACGGCGGGCGAGGGTCGCCCGCGCCAGGCCCCGCTCGGCCTGCGAGGCCAACCAGCCGCGCAGCACGCCGACGTCCACCCTCGGCAGCTCGTCGACGCCGTGGCGCACGGCGTACCGCAGCAGCGAGCCGACGTCGGCGCGGTAGGCACGGCGGGTGTGCACCGAGTGCCCGCGTTGGACCTCGAGGTACTCGTCGAAGCGCGCCAGCGACTCCTCGAGCGACGCCGGCAGCGGCGGGAGGTCAGGATCGGTGTCCACCCAGGTCAGTGTGCCCCTGACCTGCCACAGGGCGGGTGAGGCGGCGCGCGTGTCGCGCGCTCACCCGCGCGACCGCCCACCCGCTCCACCGCCCCTCGCTCGCGCCCGCCGCCACCGGCCGGAGTCCTGGGAGGCGAGCCCGTGCAGCTCCAGCGTCCCCAGCCCGGCGAGCGTCTCGCCCGGCGCGAGCCCGGCGGTGCGCGCCAGGGCGTCCAGCGCCGCCGCCCCGCGCGCGGGCAGCGAATCCCACACCCGGACGGCCCGTCCGCCGAGGGCCTCCACCTCGGCCGGGGTCCGCCGGCGGGAGGAGGCCGGGGCGTCCGGGCCGGGCACCGGCTCGGGCGTGCCCGGGTCGGGGCCGCCGTACGGGCCCGCGAGCTCGGCCACCTGGGCGGCGTCGGTCACGCACACCGCGGCCCCGTCGCGCAGCAACGCGTGGCACCCCGTGGAGGTCCCGGACGTCACCGGCCCGGGCACGGCGCCGAGCGGCCGCAGGAGCCGGGTCGCGTGCCGGGCCGTCGACAGGGCTCCCGACCGCCAGGCCGCCTCGACGACCACCGTCGCGGACGACAGGGCGGCGATGACCCGGTTGCGGGCGAGGAAGCGCTGCTTGAACGGCGCGGACCCCGGCGGGACCTCGCTCACCACGGCGCCCGCTCCGTCGGCCAGCCGGCGCAGCAGATCCTGGTTGCCGGGCGGGTAGAGCCGGTCCACGCCCCCGGCGAGGACCGCGACGGTGGGCGCACCGCCCGCCACCGCGCCGCGGTGGGCCGCGGCGTCGATCCCGTAGGCGCCGCCGGAGACGACCGTGAAGCCCCGGTCCGCCAGCCCCGCCGCGACGTCCGCCGCCACGTGGTCGCCGTAGGCCGTGGAGGCCCGCGCCCCCACGAGCGCCACGGACCGGTCCGCGAGCGCCGCCAGGTCGGCCTCGCCCCGCACCCACAGCGCGAACGGCTCCTGGGGCCCGAGCGCGGCGAGGCACGCCGGCCAGCGCGGGTCACCCGGCACCAGCAGGGCGCCGCCGAGCCGCTCGAGCACCCGCAGCTCCCTCCGGGGGTCCAGCCGCTCGAGGCGCGGCGCCCACCGCGCCACCGCCTCCATCAGCCGGTCGGCGGCGACCTCGGTGCCGAGCGGCTCGAGCGTAGCCCCGCGCAGGGCGCGGGCCGGGTCCTGCACGGCGTCGACCACCCATCCGAGGGCGGCCTCGGCACCGAGGTGGGCGACGAGAGTGCCCGCCACCGCGTCGCCCGGCTCGGCCAACCTGCTCCAGGCCGCCCGGGCGAGCGCCGGGTCGCCGGGGTCGAACGGGAGGCCGCCGGTCCTACCGTGCGTCGCCGTGCTCACGAGCGGCTCAGGCATGGCTCCCCCGGGTGCGCATGGTCACGGCCGCGGACACGTCGTCGGCCGTGGGCGCGCTGCGCCCGGCCAAATCGGCGTGCGTCCAGGCGATCCGCAGCACACGGTCGGCACCGCGCAGGCTCAGCACCCCGCGGTCGACCATCTTCTCGATCGGGCCGAGCACCCCCGGCTCCCGGCTGCGCTCGCGCAGCCACCGGCCGGGGACCTCGGCGTTCGTCGACCACGGGGTGCCCTCCAGCCGGGCGCGCGCGGCGGCCCGCGCCTCGGCGACCCGCTGCGCCACCCGCTGCGACGACTCCCCCGCCCCCCGTGCGGTGCGCTCGGCGCGGGTGACGGGCAGCACGTCCACCTGCAGGTCGACACGGTCGAGCAGCGGACCCGACAGCCGGCCGAAGTACCGCCGCTTGGCCGTGGGGGTGCACGAGCACTCCAGCCCCTGCTTCACCGTGGCCATCCCGCACGGGCAGGGGTTCGCCGCCAGCACGAGCTGGAAGCGGGCGGGGTACCGCGCGGCGCCGCCGGAGCGGTGCAGCACCAGCTCGCCCTGCTCCAGCGGCTGGCGCAGGGTCTCCAGCACGCGGGACGGGAACTCGGGCGCCTCGTCGAGCAGGAGGACCCCACGGTGCGCCCGGGACACGGCGCCGGGCCGCGCCAGCCCTGTGCCGCCGCCGACGATCGCCGCCGGCGTGGCCGTGTGGTGCGGGTCCTCGAACGGCGGCCGGGTCAGCAGCCCGTGGCCCGGGTCGAACGTCCCCGCCACCGAGTGCACGGAGGTCACCTCGACGGCCTCGGCCGGCGTGAGGTCCGGCAGGATGCCCGGCAGCCGTGCCGCGAGCATCGTCTTGCCGGCGCCGGGCGGCCCGACCAGCAGCAGGTGGTGGCCGCCGGCGGCCGCCACCTCGAGGGCCAGACGCGCCTGCGCCTGACCCACGACGTCCGCGAGGTCACCCGGCGCGCGGCGCACGACCTGCTGGCGCGACGGGCGCACCGGGTCCACCATCGGCGACTCGGGGGCCTCGCCGCCGTGGAGGCGAACCACCTCCGCGAGCGTCGACGCCGCGTGCACCCGCGCCCCGGGGACCAGGCGGGCCTCGTCCGCGTCGCCGCTCGCCACCACGACGTCGGGGCAGCCCGCCTCCACCGCGGCGGCGACCGCGGGCAGGACGCCGCGCACGGGCTGCAGCCGCCCGTCCAGCCCCAGCTCGGCCAGGTGCACCACCCGGTCCAGCCCGGCCGCCGGCACCCTGCCGTCGCCGACGAGGACGGCCACCGCGATCGCGACGTCGAACGACGACCCCGCCTTGCGCAGCGAGGCCGGCGACAGGTTGACGGTGATCTTGCGGTGCGGCCACGCGATGCCGGTGGAGAGCACGGCCGCGCGGACCCGTTCGCGCGACTCGTGCAGCGCGGTGTCGGGCAGGCCGACCAGCGTGAACCCCGGCACGGAGGCCGCCAGCTGGGCCTGCACCTCCACGACGTGCCCGGTCAGCCCGGTGAGCGAGACCGCCGCCGTCGTCCCGAGCCCCATCAGAGGACCCCCACCAGGTGCTCGACCCGTGCCGCCCCCGACCGGGGCAGCACGACCGCGACGACGTCGACCCGGATCTCCCGGCACCGCACGTCGCGGTGCTCGGCGAGCCACTGCCCGGTGAGCCGGCGGATCCGCGAGAGCTTGGCCGGGGTGACGGCCTCCGCGGGATGCCCGAACGCGGTGCCGCGGCGGGTCTTGACCTCGATCGCGACCAGCGCGTCACCGTCGCGCGCGACGAGGTCCAGCTCGCCTCCCGTGCCCCGCCAGTTGCGTTCGAGCACCTCCAGGCCTCGCGCCTCGACATGGCGCGCGGCCACCCGCTCCCCGTACCGCCCGACGGCGTCCTTCGCCCGCATCGAACCACCTCCGAGGGGAAGCCTGGCGCGCCGGCGCCGTCCGGGACGGCCCGCACGAGGCGGGCTGTGGACGGATGAGCGCAGGGGCTACCTGTGGACGGCGTCGGACGCCACGAACGGCACGGCACGTCCCGAGGACGCGGCGCCGCGACTACAGCGCGAGCTCGGCCTTGGCCAGCTCCTCCACGTTGACGTCCTTGAACGTCACCACGCGCACGGACTTCACGAACCGTGCGGACCGGTAGACGTCCCACACCCAGGCGTCGGCCAGGCGAAGCTCGAAGTAGACCTCGCCGGCGGCGGACCGCACCTGCAGGTCCACCTGGTTCGCGAGGTAGAACCGTCGCTCCGTCTCCACGACGTACGAGAACAGGCCCACCACGTCGCGGTACTCGCGGTAGAGCGCGAGCTCCATCTCGGTCTCGTAGTTCTCGAGGTCTTCGGCGCTCACGGAGCCATCATCCCATCGGGCGTCGTCCCGGCGAGGCCGGCGTCGAGCGTGGCGGCGGGCGTGGCGGCGGGCGTGGCGGGCTCCGGAGACGACACCTCGTCGTCCGCGAGGGCCCGCAGGTTCCACGACCGGCGGTGCTGCGGCGTCGGGCCGTGCCGGCGCAGCGCGTCCAGGTGGGCCGGCGCGGAGTAGCCCTTGTTCTGGTCCCAGGCGAAGGCCGGGTACTGGCGCGCGAGCCGCACCAGGAGCCCGTCGCGCTCGACCTTCGCGAGCACGCTCGCGGCCGCCACGGACGAGCACTGGAGGTCGGCCTTGACGAGGGTGCGCACGCCGGGCTCGGGCGCGTCCGGCCCCATGGGGTCGAGCGCGGCGGCCTCGAACAGGTCGACGTCTCCCCGGCTCAGCCAGTCGTGGGAGCCGTCGAGCAGCACCACGTCGACGTCGCCGCACGTGCGGCGGACCTGGGCCAGGGCGCGCCGCCCGGCGAGCCGCAGCGCGGCCACGATGCCGTGCGCGTCGATCTCCGCGGGGCCGGCGTGCCCCACGGCCCACGCGACGCCCCAGCGCTGCAGCTGGGGCACCATCGCCTCCCGTGCCGCCGGCGTGAGGAGCTTCGAGTCGGTCAGTCCTTGCGGCGCAGTGCGGGTCGCCGCGTCCACGACGACGACGCCGACGCTCACCGGGCCGGCGAGCGCACCGCGGCCCACCTCGTCCATGCCCGCGACGAGACGTGCGCCGTTCGTGAGCAGGGCCCGCTCCTGGCGGAGCGTGGGGCTGCGGCGCTGCTTGGCGGCGCCGTTCGCCGCTCGCCGGCGGGGCGGCGTCGGCCGTCGCAGCGTCTCCGGTCCGTCGTCCGTGCGCACCGGCTGCGGGGAGTCCTGGTCGACGACGGAGGTCACGGCTCCGGCACCTTCGCGAAGACGTCGCCGGGGTTACGCAGGAACGTCGCGTCGCCGAGCGGCCAGACGGTGGCGAACGCCGAGCCCACGACGTTGTTCATCGGCACGAACCCGCCACCCGGCTTGCCGGTGTTGTAGCGGGAGTCCTGCGAGTTCTGGCGGTTGTCCCCCATGACGAACAGCATGCCCTCGGGCACCGTGGTGTCGAAGGGGTCCTGGCTCGGGACGGAGCCGGGCTTGATGTAGGTCTCGTCGATCACCTCGCCGTTGACGCTCACGTGGCCCCGGTCGTCGCAGCAGGTCACGTGGTCGCCGGGGGTGCCGATGACGCGTTTGATGAGGTGGTCGCCGGTCTCCTGCGGCAGCAGGCCCACGAAGGTGAGCACGTTGGTCACGGCCTGGCCCACGGGAGTGCGCTGCGGCGGCTCGTACGGGGGCAGCCAGCCGCCGGGGTCCTTGAACACCACGATGTCCCCGCGGTGCACGTCGAACGCGTCCGGCACCATGCGCGAGACCATGACACGGTCCCCGATCTCGAGCGTGTCCTCCATGGACCCGCTCGGGATGTAGAACGCCTGCACGAGGAACGTCTTGATCAGCCACGACAGCACCAGGGCGCTGATCACGATGATGGCGGTCTCGCGCAGCACGCCGAGCCCGCGGCGCGGGGGCGCGCCCGCCGGTGCGGCCTGGCCCGACCCGACCACGGCGTCGAAGCCCTCGGCCCCGCCGCCGGGACCCGCCTCGCCGGGGTCGTCGGGTCGGGGCTCGTGCGCGCTCGGCCGGTCGGTCACGGGATCGGAGTCTGCCACGCCCTCACTCTTTCACTCGCCTCCGTCCACGGCGAAACCGCGCCGCGGAGCTGTGCGCCGGCGCGCGTCCCTCCGAGGCCCCGGAGACGACGGAAGGGGCGGCCCCGCCGTGGCAGGGCCGCCCCTTCCGGTGCGGTGCTCGTGAGCGCAGCGCGACGCAGGACGCCGGGCCGCGGTGGCTCACTTCGCGGCGGGGGTCTCGCGCTTCTCGCGGATCTTCGCCTTCTTGCCGCGCAGGTTGCGCAGGTAGTACAGCTTCGCGCGACGCACGACGCCGCGGGAGACGACCTCGATCGAGTCGATGGTCGGGGCGTGCAGGGGGAACGTGCGCTCCACGCCGACGCCGAAGCTGATCTTGCGGACGGTGAAGGTCTCGCGGATGCCGCCGCCCTGGCGCGCGATGACGATGCCCTGGAACGCCTGGACGCGCGAGCGGTTGCCCTCGACGACCTTGACGTTGACCTTGACGGTGTCGCCGGCGCGGAAGTCCGGGACGTCGGAGCGCAGCGAGGCTGCGTCGACGGAGTCGAGCGTGTGCATGGTTGTCTCCCCGCCCTGCCACAGGTCAGGAGCAAGATCGTGGCGCGCCCTCGGGACGCGCGGTGCTGACGGTGCGATGGGTGTGCCGGCTCCTCGACCGGACGGGCTGACCAGCAGCCCGTCGTCGACCTCCCCTGTGGCAGAGGCCGGGTCGGCGAACACACCAGCGCCCTATTCTGCCACACCTCCCGGCGCGGTCCCGCTCTCGGGACCGGCCGGCGGCCGGAGGCGTCCGTCACGGACGTGCCAGCCGAGGTCGGCGAGGACGGCCAGGTCAGCCCGGTCGAGGGCCTCCGGGTCGAGCGCGGCGACCATGTCCGGCCGGCGCTCGGCCGTGCGCTCCAGCGCCCGGTCGCGACGCCAGCGCTCGATCCGCGCGTGGTGGCCCGACAGCAGCACCTCCGGGACCTCGAGCCCCTCCCAGGCGGGCGGCTTGGTGTACACGGGGTACTCGAGCAGCCCGGCGGCACCGTGGGACTCCTCGACCAGCGAGTGCGGGTTGCCCACGACGCCCGGGAGCAGCCGCCCGAACGCCTCGATCATCACGAGCGCGGCGACCTCGCCGCCGTTGAGGACGTAGTCCCCGATGGACAGCTCGCTCACCCGGTGGCCCGCCGCGCGGGTGCGCTCGGCGACGCGCGCGTCGATGCCCTCGTAGCGCCCGCACGCGATGACCACGTGCTCCTCGGTCGCCAGCGCCTCCGCGTGCCGCTGCGTGAAGACGTCGCCCGACGGCGTCGGCACCACGAGGTGGCCGCCGCCGCCCTCGGGGAGCACGTCGTCGAGCGCGCGACCCCACACGTCGGGCCGCATCACCATGCCCGCGCCCCCGCCGAACGGGGTGTCGTCGACCGTGCGGTGCCGGTCGGTGGTCCAGTCCCGCAGGTCGTGCACCCGCAGGTCGAGCAGTCCCGCCCGCCGCGCCTTGCCCACGAGCGAGAGCTCGAGGGCGGCGAGGTAGTCGGGGAAGATCGAGACGACGTCGACGCGCACCGTCAGTCCTCCGGGCGGTCGACGACGGCGGAGTCCGCGTCGCGGGCGAGCAGCCCGCCCGGCGGCGTGAGGACCACGCGGCCGCCGGCGACGTCGACGACGGGCACGATCGCCCGGACGAAGGGGACGAGCGTGCGCTCGCCGCCGGTCTCCCGCACCACCAGCGCGTCGTGCGCGGGCAGGTGCTCCAGGCCGGCCACCTCGCCGACGACCGTGCCGTCCTCGAGCTCGGCGCGCAGGCCCTGCAGCTCGTGCGGGTACCAGGCGTCCTCCTCGTCGGAGGCGTCGGCCTCGACCACGAGCTCGACGCCGCGCAGCGCCTCCGCCGCCGTGCGGTCCGCCACCTCGGCGAACGACACCAGCCAGCGCCCCCGGTGCACCCGCGCGGAGGTCACGGTCAGCGGCCCGGCCTCGGGCGGGTCCGTCGCGAGGGCGAGGCCGACCGCGAGCCGCTCCTCGGGGTTGTCGGTGCGCAGGTCGAGCCCGACCTCGCCCCGGAGCCCGTGCGCCCGCCCGACGCGCGCCACCACCAGCTGCATGACCACTCCTGTCTCGTACCGTCTCGTGGGTCGGCGACCGCCCGTCCCCAGCATGCACCGCCGCAGACGACGAGGCCCGGCCCCACGTGCAGTGGGACCGGGCCTCGTCAGAGCTGCGGCAGCGGGTGCGGCGGCGTCAGCGGCGGTCGACGTCCACGACGTCGACCCGCACGGGGCCGTCCGTCGCGAGCGCGCCGACCACCGTGCGCAGCGCCTTCGCCGTCCGACCGCCCCGGCCGATGACACGGCCCAGGTCGTCCGGGTGCACCCGCACCTCGAGCAGGTCGCCCCGGCGCTGCGTCCGTGCGGCCACCCGGACGTCGTCCGGGTGGTCCACGATGCCGCGCACCAGGTGCTCGAGGGCCTCGGCGAGCATCAGGCCTCGGCCTCAGCCTCGGCGGCCTCGGCCGCCGGCTCCTCGGTCTTCTTCTCGGCAGCCTTCGCCTTGGCCTTCTCGGCCTCGGCGGCGACGGCCTCGACCGCGGCGGCACTGTCAGCCTTCGCGGTCTTGGTCTTCAGGGTGCCCTCGGCACCCGGAAGGCCCTTGAACTTCTGCCAGTCACCGGTGACCTTGAGGAGCGCGGCGACCTGCTCGGTCGGCTGCGCGCCGACGCCGAGCCAGTACTGCGCACGCTCGGACTTGATCTCGATGAACGACGGCTCCTCGGTCGGGTGGTACTTCCCGATCTCCTCGATGACGCGACCATCGCGCTTGGCGCGCGAGTCGGCCACGACGACGCGGTAGTACGGGGCCCGGATCTTGCCGAGGCGCTTCAGACGAATCTTGACGGCCACTGTGGTGGTGTCTCCTGGTTCTGGTGGGGCGACCTCACGCGCCGCCGGGTGGGGTCCTGGCGGTGTCCGGAGGTCAGGAACGCGACGCGCGCAGGTGAGAGGGGCCTGGGCACACCGAGTACCCGCACATTGTGCCAGACCGAATGCGCCCGCTCCAACCTCGGGTGACGTACCTCTCGTCGCCCCGGACGGGCAGTCCCGGACGGTCGGCCTTGCACGGTCAGCCCCGCACCACCTGCCCGCGCAGGACGACGGCCGTGGGGTGCCGCAGCACCTCGACGTCCTCCCGCGGGTCGGCGGGGTAGACGACCAGGTCCGCGCTGGAGCCCTCGACGAGCTCGCCGAAGCCGAGGAGCTCCCGCGCCCGCCACGTCGCCATCGCGACGACCTCCGCGGCGGGGATGCCCGCCGCGACGAGCTCGGCGCACTCGTCCACGATGCGCCCGTGCCCGAGGCTGCCCCCGGCGTCGGTGCCCACCAGGAGCGGCACGCCGGCCTCGTGGAGCGCGCGCACCTGCTCGTAGCGGCGCGCGTGCAGGTGGCGCATGCGAGCCGCGTACGCGGGGTACCTGTCCTCCGCCTGCTGGGCGATCTCCTCGAACCGGGCCACCTGCAGCAGCGTCGGCGTCACCGGGACCCGGCGCGCGGCGACCTCGTCGAGCAGGTCCCCCACGATGCCCGTGCCGTGCTCGATGCCGTCCACCCCGGCGGCGAGGAGGTCGGCGACCACCTCGTCCGAGAAGGCGTGCACCGTGACGCGTGCCGCCTCCGCGTGCGCGGCGGCGACGGCCTCGATGAGGACGTCGCGGGGCCACAGCGGGCCCAGGTCCCCGGCGTCGCGGTCGATCCAGTCCCCCACCAGCTTGACCCAGCCGTCCGCGCCGCGCGCCTGCTCGCGGACCGCCTGCGGCAGCGCGGCGACGTCGTCGAGCTCCAGGCCGAAGCCCCGCAGGTAGCGCTTGGGCCGTGCCAGATGGCGCCCCGCCCGCACGAGGCGGGGCAGGTCGGGGCGCTCCTGCACCCAGGACGTGTCGACGGGCGAGCCCGCGTCGCGGATCAGCAGGACGCCCGAGTCGCGATCGGTCAGCGCCTGCGAGTCCGCGGTCTCGCGGTCGACGGCGCCCTCGGGGCCGAGGCCCACGTGGCAGTGCACGTCGACCAGGCCGGGCAGCACCCAGCCCTCGAGCTCACGGGTCGCGCTCCCCTGCGGCGACGGCCGCGTGAGGCTCACCCGGCCGTCGCGGACCCACATCTCCCCGACGTCGCGGTCCTGCCCGAGCAGGACGTGTCCGGTGACGTGCAACGGGACGTGCAGGGCTGACATGGTCGAAGGTTACCGATTGCGGGGCGCTCGTTCGGGCTGGATGGGCGGGCGGCGCGGACGCGTGCCGCTCAGCGGCCGCCGAGCAGCTTGTCGAAGCCGTCCGGGAGCTGGAGCTGCGACAGGTCCTGCTCGGACGGCTCCCCGCCGCCGACACCGAACGCGGAGCCCGGCGCGGCCGGCTTCGCGGCGCCGCCGCCGAGGGCGCGCTGCATCGCCTCGCGCTCCTGCTGCGCTCGCTTCGCGGGGTTGCCCGACTTGCCCTTGACCTTCTTCTTCGGGGCCTGCTTGCCGCGCGACTTCTTGCCGCCGCCGGGCATCCCCGGCATCGCCGGCATCCCGCCGGGCATGCCCGGCATGCCGCCGCCCTTGCTCATCTGGCGCATCATCTTCTGCGCCTGCGCGAACCGCTCCAGCAGCTGGTTCACCGCCGTCGTCGTCTGCCCCGAGCCGCGGGCGATGCGCGCCCGGCGCGAGCCGTTGATGATCTTCGGGTTGTCGCGCTCGGCCGGCGTCATCGACTGGATGAGGGCCTGGACGCGGTCGACCTCGCGCTCGTCGAAGTTCTCGAGCTGCTCGCGCATCTGGCCCATGCCCGGCATCATCCCGAGCATCTTCTTCATGGAGCCGAGCTTCTTCATCTGCTGCATCTGCACCAGGAAGTCGGACAGCGTGAAGTCCTCGCCCTTCTCGACCTTGGCCGCCATCTTGGCGGCCTCCTCGGCGTCGAACGCCTTCTCGGCCTGCTCGATGAGGGTGAGCACGTCACCCATGTCGAGGATGCGCGAGGCCATGCGGTCGGGGTGGAAGACCTCGAAGTCGGTGAGCTTCTCACCCGTCGAGGCGAACATGATCGGCCGGCCCGTGACCGTGGCCACCGACAGCGCGGCACCACCGCGCGCGTCGCCGTCGAGCTTGGACAGCACGACGCCGGTGAAGTCCACGCCCTCCTCGAAGGCCTTCGCCGTGGCGACGGCGTCCTGACCGATCATCGCGTCGATGACGAACAGCACCTCGTCCGGCTGGACGGCGTCGCGGATGTCCGAGGCCTGCTGCATGAGCACCTGGTCGACGCCGAGGCGGCCGGCCGTGTCGACGATGACCACGTCGTGCTGCTTGGCCCTCGCCTCGGCGACGCCGTCGCGGGCCACGCCCACCGGGTCGCCGATGACGACGTCCGTCTCCGCGCCCTGGTTGCCCGGGTGCGGCGCGTAGACCGGCACGCCGGCGCGCTCCGCCACCACCGACAGCTGCGTCACCGCGTTCGGGCGCTGGAGGTCGGCCGCGATCAGCAGCGGCGTGTGGCCCTGCTCCTTGAGCGCGAGCGCGAGCTTGCCGGCGAGCGTGGTCTTCCCGGCGCCCTGCAGGCCCGCGAGCATGATGACGGTCGGCGGGGTCTTGGCGAGCTGGAGCGGCCGCGTCTGGCCGCCGAGGATCGCCACGAGCTCGTCGTTGACGATCTTGACGACCTGCTGCGCGGGGTTGAGCGCGCCCGACACCTCGGCCGACAGCGCACGCTCGCGGACCGCGGCCGTGAACTCGCGCACGACGGGCACCGCGACGTCGGCGTCCAGGAGCGCCCGGCGGATCTCGCGCACGGTCGCGTCGATGTCCGCCTCGGAGAGCCGACCCCGCCCGCGCAGGTTCTTGAAGGTCGCGGTGAGCCGGTCGGACAGGGAGTTGAACACCAGGCAGGTCCTTACAGGGGTCTCGATGGGTGCAGCCACCTACCCTACCGGTCGTCTACCTCGTGCCCGCGAGCGCCCGCCTGGCCCGCGCCGTGAGGTCGTCCACCAGGCTCGCCCGCCACGCGGTCCACCCGGCCGGGCCCAGCGACGACGCGTCGGCCTCCGTCACCGCCCGCAGGGTCTCGAGCAGGTCGGCGCGGTGCTCGACCGCGTCGAGCAGCTCGGCCAGCGTGGCCGGGTCGTCGAGGTCGGCGCTCGTCGCGAGGCGCGCGAGCGTGAGGTGGTGGCGCACCACCACGCCCACGTCGTGCGCCGTCGCGTCGTCGAACCCCGTCCGGCGCACGACCTGCGGCGCGATCCTCGCCCCCTCCACCGAGTGGTCCGGGTCCTGCGCGCCGCGGCGCTTGCCGATGTCGTGCAGGAGCGCGCTCAGCAGGAGCAGCTCCGAGGGCGCGGGGGCGGCCCCGGCGTCGGCGGCGACCCGGCGGCGCACCCTCGCGGCGCGCCCGGCGGTCTCCACGAGGTGCCGGTCGACCGTGTGCCGGTGGATCGCCGCGCGCTGGGGCCGGTTGCGCACCGCCGCCCACTCCGGGATCCATCGCGTGACGACGCCCGCGAGGTCGAGCGCCTCCCACACCGGCACCTGCGCCGTGCCGGCACCGAGCAGGGTGAGCAGAGCGGCCCGGGCGGACGACGGCCACGGCTCCGGGGGCGGCGGGCACTCGGCGAGCGAGTGCACGGTCACGGGCGAGAGCACGAGCCCGGTGCGCGCCGCGGTGGCCGCCGCGCGCAGGGACAGCAGCGGGTCGTCCGCGGGTCGCGCCCCCACCGCCAGCACGAGCTCGCCGTCGTGCTCGACCAGCCCGTCGCCCACGGAGCGCAGCCGCGGCGCGGACCGCCGCCCGCGCACCATGACCGGCCGTCGCACCACCGGCCGTTGCAGCGCCTGGCGGGCCCGGCGCACGGTCGAGTCCAGCGCGTAGGAGATCTCGCGGCCCGCCTCGGCGAGGCTGGCGAGCAGCTCGTCGGGGTCGTCGTGGCCGCACCGCTCGGCCACCTCGTCCAGGTCGGCCAGCAGCAGCCGTGTGGACCGGCGCCGCGTCACGACGTGCACCGTGTCGCGCACGTCCAGCAGGTGCGCGTACGCGCGGTCGACCCGCCCGTGCGGCCGGTCGGTGAGCCACGTCGCCGCGAGCGCCGACAACAGCACCGCGTCGCGGATGCCGCCGCGGGACTCCTTGAGGTCGGGCTCGACGAGGTACGCCAGCTCGCCGGCGCGCTCGGCCCGGTCGCGGGCGCTGTGCAGCAGCTCCGGCAGCCGCCGCCGGGAGGCCGACCGCCAGTCCGTGAGGATGGCGGAGGCCGCCCGGTGCACGACGACCGCGTCGCCCGCCACGGGCCGCACGTCCAGCCAGCCGACGGCGGCGGGCAGGTCCGTGGAGGCCAGCCGCCGGGTCTGGCTCAGGGAGCGCACGGCGTGGTCGATGTCGACGCCGGAGTCCCACAGCGGGTACCACAGGGCGTCGGCCACGCGGGCGAGCTCGTCGGGCTTGTGCGTGCGGCCGTCGTGTACGAGCACGAGGTCGAGGTCGGACAGGGGGCCGAGCTCGCCGCGCCCCAGGCTGCCGACGGCGGCGAGCGCGAGGCCCGACGGGTCGACGTCGGCCGTGGCGGCCTCGTAGAGCGGTGTGAGCCGGTCGGTGACGAGCTGCTGCAGGGCGGTGCGGCGCGCGATCCCCGACCGGCCGGGGCCGGTGAGGCCGTCGGCCGTCGCGAGGAGGTCGGCGCGCAGGGCACCGACCGTCGGTGCGGGCCCGACGGACGAGCCCCGCACCCCGGCGTCCGGGGTGCGGGGCTCGGTCGTGCCCGGGTGGTCGTCCGGGAGCACGGTCGGCCCTCCTACAGGGCCGCGTCGCCGTGCTCGCCGGTGCGCACGCGCACCACGTCGTCCAGGGCCGTGGTCCACACCTTGCCGTCCCCGATCCGTCCGGTCTGGGCGGCCTTCACGACGACGTCGACCACGGTGGGGGCGTCCTCGTCCGCGACGAGGACCTCCAGGCGCACCTTGGGCACCAGGTCGACCGTGTACTCGGCGCCGCGGTACACCTCGGTGTGGCCCTTCTGGCGGCCGTAGCCGCTGGCCTCGCTGACCGTCATGCCGCGGATGCCGGCGGCCTCCAGGGCCGACTTCACGTCGTCCAGGCGGTGCGGCTGGATGATGCCGGTGACGAGCTTCATGCGCGGATCTCCCTCTTGATCTGGCCGCCGCTGACGGACCCCTGCTGGATGGTCTCGTAGGCGGACTCGCTGTGCACCGCCAGGTCGATGCCGGCGACCTCGGACTCCTCGGGCACCCGCCATCCCATGACCGCCTTGAGGGCGATCGCGATGAGGTAGGTGACGACACCGGAGAAGACGACCGCGACGACGGCGATGATCGCCTGGACCGCGAGCTGGTTGAGCCCGCCGCCGTAGAACAGGCCCGTCTCGGTCCCGAGGAACCCGATGGCCACGGTGCCCCAGAGGCCGGAGACGAGGTGCACGCCGACCACGTCGAGCGAGTCGTCGTAGCCCAGCTTGTACTTCAGGCCCACCGCGAAGGCGGAGAGGACGCCCGCGACGGCGCCGACCGCGATGGAGCCCAGGGGGCTCACGGACCCGGCCGCGGGGGTGATCGCGACGAGGCCCGCCACCACGCCGGAGGCCGCACCGAGCGACGTCGCCGAGCCGTCACGCAGCTTCTCCACCAGGAGCCAGCCGAGCACCGCGGCCGCCGTGGCGACGGTCGTGTTCACCCAGGCGAGACCCGCGAAGCCGTCGGCCGTGAACGCCGACCCACCGTTGAAGCCGAACCAGCCGAACCACAGCAGGGCGGCGCCGAGCATCACCAGCGGCAGGTTGTGCGGGCGCATCGGCTCCGCGCCGAAGCCCTTGCGCTTGCCCACCACCAGGGCGAGGACCAGCGCGGCCACACCGGCGTTGATGTGCACCACGGTGCCGCCGGCGAAGTCGATCGGGGCCGCGATCGAGGCGAACGGCCCGTCGCCGGACAGCAGGCCGCCGCCCCAGACCATGTGCGCCATCGGGAAGTAGCAGAGGGTCACCCACAGGGCCACGAAGACCATCCAGGTGCCGAACTTGGCGCGGTCGGCGATCGCGCCGGAGATCAGGGCGACGGTGATGATCGCGAAGGTGGCCTGGAAGCCCACGCCCACGATGGCCGGCACCCCGAAGTCGTCGACCAGGAACTCACCGGCGGCGTCGTAGACCGCGCCGGAGAGGCCGAACTGGTCGAACGGGTTGCCGACGATCCCGCCCAGGTCGGCGCCGTAGGACATCGACCAGCCCCACAGCACGTAGATCACGCCGACGACGGCGAGCGCGCCGAACGACATCATCATCATGTTCAGGACGGACTTGCCGCGCACCATCCCGCCGTAGAAGAGCGCGAGTCCAGGGGTCATCAGGAGCACGAGAGACGCTGACATCAGCATCCACGCGGTTGCTCCGGTGTCCAGCTCCATGAGTAGTTCCTCCCTCACCAGCCGGGCGGCCGGGTCGGGCACTACGGTGGTCGGGCGGCGTTTCGCCTGGGCTCTTCTGGTGTTTCGCGGAGGTGACAAGCCGCCGCCGCGCGTCAACTTTGCGTTAACGGCCCGGCGTGGGGCCGGACGGGCGGCGGGCGCTCAGCCCAGCAGGCCGTCCACGAACTGCTCGGGGTCGAACGGCGCCAGGTCGTCCGGCCCCTCCCCCAGGCCCACCAGCTTGACCGGCACCCCCAGCTCGCGCTGCACGGCGACGACGATGCCGCCGCGGGCGGTGCCGTCCAGCTTGGTCAGCACGATGCCCGTGACGCCCGCGACCTCGCCGAACACGCGCGCCTGGTTGAGGCCGTTCTGGCCGGTCGTGGCGTCGAGCACCAGCAGCACCTCGGCGAGGGGGGCCTCGCGCGTGATGACGCGGGTGATCTTGCCCAGCTCGTCCATGAGGCCGGCCTTGTTCTGCAGGCGCCCGGCCGTGTCCACGAGGACGACGTCGGTGCCCTCGGTGCGGCCCTTGCGCACCGCGTCGAACGCGACCGCGGCGGGGTCGGCGCCGTCGCGGTCCGACCGGACGGTCTCGACGCCGACGCGCGCGCCCCAGGTCTGCAGCTGGTCCGCGGCGGCCGCGCGGAACGTGTCGGCCGCGCCGAGGACGACGGACCGGTCCTCGGCGACCAGGACCCGGGCGAGCTTGCCCACCGTCGTCGTCTTGCCCGTGCCGTTCACGCCCACGACGAGCACGACGGCGGGCAGCCGCGACCCGTCCTCGCCGACGGGGCCGGTCGTGGTGAGCTCGCGGTCGAGGGTCGGGTCGACGACCTTGAGCAGCTCCTCGCGCAGGAGGTCACGCACCGCCTGCGGCTCGCGCACGCCGAGCACCCGCACGCGGGTGCGCAGGGCGTCGAGCAGCTCCTCGGCCGGGCCGGCGCCGATGTCGGCGAGCAGCAGCGTCTCCTCCAGCTCGTCCCAGTCGTCCTCGGTGAGGTGGTCGCGGGACAGCACGCTCAGCAGGCGGGCGCCCAGCGGCGACCCCGACCGCGCGAGGCGGTCGCGCAGCCGCACCAGGCGGCCGGCCACGGGCTCCGGCGTCTCGAGGGCGGGCTCCGCGGCCGCCTCCTCGGCGGGGGTGGTCGCGGCGTGCTCGGGCGGTGCGGTGGGCTCGAGGGTGGTCGTCCCGCCGCCGTCCTCGTCGTCGGGCCTGCCGAGGGCACGGTCGGGGTGCCGTTCGATCGACCGGCGGCGCGAGCGCGGCGCGAGCAGGGCGGTGCCCCCGCCGACCACCACGACGACGCCGAGCAGGATCCAGAGCCAGAGCAGATCAGTCACGCGCACAGTCTCCCAGAAGCACGGGAGGGAACCTGGCGCCGGCGGGCGGGTCGGCGACGGCCACCGAGGTCACTCCGGCTTGCGGACCGACCCCACGTGCCAGGTGCTGCGGGCCTGCATCCGGGCGCGGTGCAGCGCGTCGGTGAGCTCCTCGGGGTCGACGTAACCCGGCGCGTCCTCGATCGTCGCGGCGAAGAACTCGTCCATGCCGGTCTCCACCGGCGCGGGGGCCGCGACCCGGCGGCGCCGCAGCCCCGACCGGAAGTCGCGCAGGAAGCGTCCGAGGCCGGGCGAGTCGTCGCCCTGACCCTCACGACGCTCCATGACGTTGGCCACGAGGAAGACGCCCGCGGCGAGAACGAGGGACCCGAGGACCCAGAGAACGAACGTGAGCATGGCGCTATTCTCCCCGCGCGTCGACGGTCTCGCGCATCCGCTGGGAGATGACGGTGGTCACACCGTCGCCGCGCATGGTGACGCCGTACAGGGCGTCCGCGACCTCCATCGTGCGCTTCTGATGGGTGATGACGATGAGCTGGGAGTCCTCCTGCAGCTCGCGGAAGATCTCGAGCAGGCGGCCCAGGTTCACGTCGTCCAGTGCGGCCTCCACCTCGTCCATCACGTAGAACGGGCTCGGTCGCGCCTTGAAGATCGACACGAGGAACGCGACGGCCGTGAGGGACCGCTCCCCGCCGGACAGCAGGGACAGCCGCTTGACCTTCTTGCCCGCCGGCCGCGCCTCGACCTCGATCCCCGTGGTGAGCAGGTCGGCCGGGTCGGTGAGCACCAGCCGCCCCTCGCCGCCTGGGAAGAGGCGGCCGAAGACCCGCTCGAACTGCTCCGCGGTGTCGCGGAACGCCTCCGCGAAGACCTGCTGCACCCGCTCGTCGATCTCCTCGACGATGTGCAGCAGGTCCTGGCGCGACTTCTTGAGGTCCGCGAGCTGCTCGGTGAGGAACTGGTGCCGCTCCTCGAGGGCGGCGAACTCCTCCAGCGCCAGCGGGTTGACCGCCCCGATGCGCGCGAGCGCGCGCTCCGCGGTCGCGAGCCGCTTCTCCTGCTCGGCCCGTACGTAGGGCACCTCGGTGGCGGCTTCCGTGGCGGCCTGGGTGGTGGCGTCGTCGGTCTCGCCCTGCTGCGGGGCGTCCGGCCGCACGACCGGGACCGGCCGGTGCGGCCCGAACTCCTCGACGAGCACCTCCGGGTCGCTGCCGAGCTCCTCGACGGCCCGCGCCTGCAGCTGCTCCAGCCGCGCCACCTGCTGGGCGCGCGCCACCTCGTCGCGGTGCGCGACGTCGGTGAGGTCGCGCAGCTCGCCCGCGAGCCGGTCGGCGTCGGCCCGGACGGTGTCGAGCTCCTGCTGCCGCGCGGCACGCTCCGCGTCGGCGGCGGCCCGCTCCGCCTCGGCCCGCTCGATCGACCGGGCGAGCGCCGCGAGCGCCCGGCCGGCGTCGTCGCGCACCGAGGCGGCCGTCCGCGCCTCGGCCGCGCGCCGCACCGCGCGCCGCTCGGCCTTCTCGCGCGCGGCGCGCTCCTGGGCCGCCGCGCGCGCCAGCCCCTGGGCCCGCCCGGCCACGGCCCGCGCCCGCTCCTCGCTCGTGCGCAGCTCCAGGCGCGCCTCGGTCTCCGCGGCGCGCGCCGCCGTGGCGGCGGCCTGCGCCTCGTCCCGGGCCGCCTGCGCCGCGGCGACCTGCTCCTGGGACTGCGCGGGCTCCGCCTCGGCGATCTCCAGACGACGGGTGAGCTCGGCCAGCTCCGCCTCGTCCGCGTCGCGCCGCTCGGCCGCCTGCGCCAGTGTGGCACGGTGCCGCTCGGCCTCGGCGAGCGCGGAGCGGTGGGCGGCGCCGAGGGTGCCCAACCGCTCCGCGACGGCGGCGAGCGCCGCGTCCGACTCGTGCAGCAGCGCGAGGGTCTCGTCGTGCGCCGCCTGCGCCTCCTCGAGCCGCTCGCGCGCGCCGACCAGCTCGAAGCGGCACCGCTCGCCGCGTGCGGCCGCGTCGTCGAGCCCCTCCTTGGCCTCGTCCAGCGCGGAGGTCAGGTGCAGCACGCTGGGGGCGGCGGCAGAGCCTCCCCACGCGCGGGCGGAGCCCAGCAGGTCCCCGGCGCGCGTCACGGCGACGACGGCGGGGGCCGCCTGCACCAGCGCGCGGGCCTGGGCGAGGTCGTCCAGGACGACGACGTCGCGCAGGAGCGCGCGCAGCGGGGCGGCCGCGGGACCAGCCACGGTGACGACGTCGACCGCGCGGCGGGCGCCCTCGGGCAGGTCGGCGGGCACCGGGGAGGCCTCGGGCGCGTCGTCGGCCGGGCCGCCCACGACCAGCCCGGCCCGGCCCGCGTCGTCGTCCCGCAGGCGGCGCAACGCGTCGACCGCCGCGTCCAGGTCCCGCACCGCCACGGCGTCCGCGACCGGGCCGAGGGCCGCCGTCACCGCGTCCTCGTAGCCGGGCTCGACGCCGAGCAGGGCCGCGACCGAGCCGAGGACGCCGGGCGCGCCGTCCGCCAGCAGGGCCCCCGCGCCGTCCTTGCGGTCCAGGCTCAGCTCCAGCGCCTCGACCCGCGCGCTCCAGGTGGCGCGGTCGCGCTCCGCCTCGGCGGCGCGGGCCTCGAGGTCCTGGACCGCGGCCTGCGCCTCGGCGAGCGCGGCGGTCGCCTGCTCGTGGCGGGCGTCGAGGTCCTCCTCGCCCTCCTCGGCGCCCACGACCTGCACCTCGAGCGCGCCGAACTCCCGCGCGGCCTCCTCGGCCCGGCGCTCCGCCTCCGCGACGACCTGGCGCACCCGCTCCAGCTCGGCGTCGCCCGCCTCCAGGCGGCTGCGGCGCGCGGCCACCTGCCCGGAGAGCCGGGCCAGGCCCTCGCGACGGTCGGCGGCGCCGCGGTGCAGCGTGGCGAGCTCGCGCTCGGCGGCGTCCGCGGCCTTCTCGGCGTCGGTGCGCGCGGCGACGGCGCTCTCGAGGGCCGACCGGGCGAGCTCCACCTCGCGGTTCAGCTCCGCCTCCGTGGCGCGCGCCCGTTCGGCCTGGGCCTCCAGGTCGGCCGGGTCCTGGCCCCGGTGCTCCGGCTCCGCGGCCCCGAGGAGGCGCACCCGCTCGTCCGCCAGGGTCGCGAGCCCGCGCAGCCGTTCGCGCAGCGCGCTCAGCGCGTGGAACGCGTCCGCCGCCCGGCCGGCGTCGGCGACGGCGCCGGACGCGGCCACCTCGAGGCGTGCCAGGTGCTCACGGGCCCGCTCCAGCCCCTGCTCCGTGGCGCGCTGCCGCTCGCGCAGCGCCGCCTCGTCCGCGCGCTCCTGCGCCATCTGCGCCATGAGCTGGGCGAGGTCGTCGGCGAGGAGGCGCGCCTTCGCGTCCCGCAGGTCGGCCTGGACGGTGCGCGCCTTGCGCGCCGCCTCCGCCTGGCGTCCCAACGGGCCGAGCTGGCGGCGCAGCTCCGCCGTGAGATCCGTGAGCCGGGCGAGGTTGCCCTGCATGGCCTCGAGCTTGCGAAGCGCCTTCTCCTTGCGCTTGCGGTGCTTGAGGACGCCCGCGGCCTCCTCGACGAAGCCGCGGCGGTCGTCGGGGGTGGCGCGCAGGACGGCGTCGAGCTGCCCCTGACCCACCACGACGTGCATCTCCCGGCCGATGCCGGAGTCGCTGAGCAGCTCCTGGATGTCGAGCAGCCGGCACGGGCTCCCGTTGATGGCGTACTCGGAGCCGCCGCTGCGGAAGAGCGTGCGGGTGATCGTCACCTCGGTGTAGTCGATCGGCAGGGCGCCGTCGGTGTTGTCGATCGTGAGGGACACCTCGGCGCGGCCGAGCGGCGGGCGGCCGGCCGTGCCGGCGAAGATGACGTCCTCCATCTTGCCGCCGCGCAGCGACTTGGCGCCCTGCTCCCCCATGACCCACGACAGCGCGTCGACCACGTTCGACTTGCCGGACCCGTTGGGCCCGACGACGCAGGTGATGCCCGGCTCGAGGCTCAGCGTCGTCGCCGAGGCGAACGACTTGAAGCCGCGGAGCGTGAGCGTCTTGAGGTGCACGCGGCGAGCCTAACCGCCGGATGCCGCGGATCCGCGGAACTGCGCCGGTCCCGCGCCCTGTCGGCGGGCGGTCGGACGCCGGCACGACGAGGGGGACGGCCCTGGCGACCAGGACCGTCCCCCTCGCCGTCACCGTCGGCGTCTCAGAGACCCGGGAACCAGAGCCCGATCTCGCGCGCGGCCGACTCGGGCGAGTCCGAGCCGTGCACGAGGTTCTGCTGGACCTTGAGGCCCCAGTCGCGGCCGAGGTCGCCGCGGATCGTGCCGGGGGCGGCCTCGGTCGGGTTGGTCGCTCCGGCGAGCGAGCGGAACCCGGCGATGACGCCCTGGCCCTCGGCGACGACGGCGAGCGTCGGCCCGGAGAGCATGAAGTCGACGAGCGGCTGGTAGAACGGCTTGCCCTCGTGCTCGGCGTAGTGCGCGGCCAGCAGGTCGGTCGTCGCCTGCTTGAGCTCGACGGCGACGAGCGCGTAGCCCTTCGCCTCGATGCGGCGCAGCACCTCGCCGGACAGGCCCCGGCGGACGCCGTCGGGCTTGACGAGCACGAGCGTGCGCTCGACGGCGGGGGCGGACGGCTCGGCGGGCAGGGTCTGGTCTGCGGCGTCGGTCATGACGCAGAGCCTATCGGCGGGGTGCACCCCTTCGAGCACGGGATCCGTTCCGCCCCGACGTGAGTGACGACACAGATCGCGTGCTCGAAAGGGGCGAGCCTGCCCCCAGGCGCGGGCCGTCCACAGGGGGAGCTCAGACGGTGCTGCCGCGCCGTCGCGCGATGGTCGCGTACCGCCATGCGCCCTCTCACGCCACCGCCGCCGGAGGTCCTGGCCGTCGCGCACGCCCAGGAGGGACTGGTCAAGACCGCGCAGTGCGACGCGCTGGGGATGTCCCGCAACCGGCTGGCGCGCCTGGCACGCCAGGGCCGCTGGGTGCGCGTGGCGCCCGGGGTCTACGACACCGACCCGGTGCCGGTCGACCACCGCGGACGACCCGATCTCTTCGACCATCGACGGCGATGGGCCGCCTGGCGGGCCGTCCTCGCGCTCGGTCCACGGGCGACCCCCGTCGGCCAGACCGCGCTCGTGTTCCACGAGGTCCGAGGCCTCCCCGTGCGCATCACCCCCGAGGTGAGCGTCCCCGGCGGCTCGGCCCGTCTCCCGCCGGACGTCGCGCTCGTGCGTCAGTACGACCCGACGACCCCGACGGTGCTCGTCGCCGGGGCGACGGGTCCCGACGGTGCTGCACGCGCTCGCTCAGGCGGTCCCGACCCTCGACCGGCGGCACGCCGTCGCGGTCCTGGACGACGCCGTGCACCGCGGGCTCATCACTCGGGCCGAGGTGGAGGCCGCCCACGACCTCGCGCGCGAGCGGCGGGGCGTCGAGCGGACGCACGGCTGGTGGCAACTGGTCGACGGGCGTGCCGAGTCACCGCTCGAGACCGCGGTGCGCCTCGACTGCGTCGACGCCGGCGTGCCTCCGGACGACCTGCAGCGCGTACTGGTCGACCGTCAGGGGGCGTTCCTGGGGCGCGGGGACATGGTCTGGCGCCTGCCGGACGGTCGGTGGTTCTGGCTCGAGGCCGACGGGGCGGAGGTGCACGCCGCTCCGGCGGCGCTGTACGACGACCGGCGTCGGCAGAACGCGCTGGTCGCCGACGGCGGCGTCGTGATGCACCGGGTCACGGGCCGCGACCTGCGCACTCCCGGCGACCTCGGGCGGGAGGTCGCACGACGCCTGCGCACTCTGGGCTGGGTACCGGGACAAGTCCTCCCCGACCCGCCCAGCCCCCTTCGCCCCTAGCCTCCTTCGCCCCTCGCCCCCTTCGAACACGGGATCCGTACCGCTAACCCGGGGCTGAGCGGTACGGATCCCTTGGTCGAAGGGGGCGAGGCTCGAAGAGACCGGCGGTCAGAGGTTCGGGGCGGTCTCCGGGTGCGCCGCGTCGTAGGCGGCACGCTCGCGGTCGATGCGACCGCCGAGGCGCAGCGCCACGACCCACATCGCGACGAACACCACGCCGACGACGAACATCATCGGCAGCAGCAGGCCCATCGCCAGGACCGGGACCTGCACGACCGTCCCCGCGTAGTACCCCGCCGGCGTGCCGACCATGCGCGACATCACCAGTAGCACGACGAACAGCACGCCCACGACGAGCCACAGGGCCAGCGGCGACTCGATGACGTACGGCCCCCGCTCGTACGCCGAGCCGCGCAGCCCGTACAGGGCGACGCCGGCGAACAGCACCACGAACGCCTCCAGCTGCAGCATCATCGACGTGAACTGCACCTTGGCGGGCTTGCGGGGCTTGATGGGGTCCCCCGGGCGGGGCCGGTCGTCCTTCGTGCTCACGACTCCACGATATCCGCGCGCTCGCGGGCCGCGGGACCGTCCTCGTCGGACCCGGGGCCGACGGCCGTCTCCGCCGTCGCGACCTGCGCCGGCGTCCCGTCGAGCGCGCCGGCCTTCGCCGGGTCGGCCACCGCCTCGCCGCGCGCCACCATGCCGGCGACGTCGGAGAGCTTGATGACCGGCAGGAAGAACGCCAGCACGAGCCCGACGAGGACGAGCGGCACGAGGTACCAGAACGACGGCGCGAGGGCGTCCGCGTAGGCGTCGATGACGCCCGACCGGACCGGCTCGGGGAGGGACTGCACGACGCCCGGCGTCAGGCTCGACTCCCCCACCCCGCCGGCCGCCGCGGGGGCGCCGGCGAAGACCTCGGTGAGGTTGTCGGTGAGGCGCGTGGTGAAGATCGTCGTGAACAGGGCGGAGCCCACGGCCGCGCCGATCTCGCGGAAGAAGTTGTTGGCGCTCGTGGCCGTGCCCAGCTCGTGCGGGTCCACCGCGTTCTGCACCGCGAGCACGATGGTCTGCATCACGAGGCCCATGCCGGCGCCGAGCGTGAAGATCATCGCGCCGAAGGTCCACATCGACATGTCGCCGGCCAGGCCGGTCAGCCAGACCATCGCCAGCGCGACCACGACGAGGCCCGACACCGGGAAGACCTTGTACCGGCCCGTCTTGGCGATCACGAGGCCCGAGACGATCGAGGTGAGCATCAGGCCCGCCATCATCGGCAGCATCAGCCAGCCGGACTCGGTGACGCCGGCGCCTGTGGACATCTGCAGGAACGTGGGGATCATGGCCATCGCGGAGAACATGCCCATGCCCAGCACGAGCCCGATGAGCGTGGTGATCGTGAACGTGCGGTTCTTGAAGAGCCGCAGCGGGATCAGCGGCTCGGCGACGCGCGTCTCGACAAGGACGAAGGCGGCCACGGCGGCGAGGGTCAGCACGACGAGCCCGGACAGGCGCCAGTCGGCCCAGTCGTAGCCGGACGACGACAGGGACTCCCAGCTCGTGACCAGCACGATGCCCGTGGTGGCCAGGGCCATGGTCACGATGCCGGCCCAGTCGACCGGGCGCGACGAGCGGTGCGAGGGCAGCTTGAGCGCGAACCAGGCGATGGCGAACGCCGCGATGCCGATCGGCAGGTTGATCCAGAAGGTCCAGCGCCAACCCGGCCCCTCGGTGAGCCAGCCGCCCAGGAGCGGGCCGAGGACCGCGGAGACGCCGAACAGGGCGCCGAGCGGGCCCATGTACTTGCCGCGCTCGGAGGCCGGCACCACGTCCGCGATGATCGACTGCGACAGGATCATCAGCCCGCCGCCGCCGAGGCCCTGGACCGCGCGCCACAGCACCAGCTCGACCATGTTCTGCGACAGCGCCGCGCCCACGGACGCGAGGGTGAACAGCCCGATCGCGACGAGGAAGGGCCAGCGCCGGCCCATGAGGTCACCGAACTTGCCGTACAGGGGCATGCCGATGGCGACGGCGAGGATGTATGCCGTCACGACCCACCCCTGGTGCTCGACGCCGTGGAGCTCGCCGACGATCGTGGGCATCGCGGTGCCGACGATCGTCTGGTCGAGGGAGGACAGGAACATCGACGCCATCAGGGCGCCGAAGATCAGCCAGACGGTGCGCTGCGTCAGGACGACGACGGGCTTGTCCGGCGCGCCGGGAACGGCGTGGCTCATGGGACACCTCGGTTCGGGGCGCGCGGGGGCGCCGGTAGTGACGGGAGGGGTGGTGCGGTGACGTGCGGGCCGGGTGCGGCGCCGGCCAGGCGCCGTCAGGAGCAGGTCAGGACGTGAGGATCGCGGTGAGCTGGTCGACGACGCGTGCCACGTGGTCGCCGACGTCGCCCTGGTGGTCGGTGCGCGCCCAGTCGTCCATCGCGGCCCGGGTGAGGGCGAAGACGACCATGGCGCACATCTCGGGGTCGGCCGGCAGGGGCGCCGACTCGTGCCGCCGCTCGAACAGCGCGACGACCTGCGCCTTGTGCCGTTCGAACCACGCGACGTGCCGGCCGATCAGCCCGGGCTCGACCTGCAGGATCTCCATGACGTTCTCGCCCGGGTGCTTGCCGGGGCCGGCGAACGCCGCGAGCAGCGACCGGACAAGGACCTCGAGGTCCGCCACCAGGCGCCCCGTGGGCCCGCCGGCCGCGAACGCCTCGCGGGTCTCGGCGCTCAGCTCGAAGGCGCCCTGGCCGAGCACCGCGTCGTCCTTCGACTCGAAGTAGTTGAAGAACGTGCGGGGCGAGATCTGGGCAGCCTCGGCGATCTCCTCCACCGTGACCGCGTCGAGCCCGCGCGCGAGCACGAGCCGTTGGGCGGCCTCGACGATCGCGTCCGTGCGCGCGCGCTTCTTGCGCTCGCGCAGTCCGAGGTCGCCGGCGGGAGGAGTCACCCCGCAATCATGCACCCACTGCAATTTTGCACCAAGTGCAATGTCCTGTGAAGGTGGTCACACCTCGCCGAAGCCGCCCTCGATCAGCCCGACGACGGTCGCCACCGCGTCGTGCGCGTCCGTCCCGTGCGCGGCGACCTCGACCTCCGTGCCGGCCGCGGTGCCGAGCGCCATGAGCTGCAGGACGGACGTCGCGTCGACGCCCTGCACGGTCACCGGGCCCCCGAACTCCGCGGCGGCCCGCGCCACCACCGCGGCGGGCCGAGCGTGCAGGCCCAGCGGGTTGCGGATCGTCACCCGGGCCGTCACGCGGTCGTCCCCGCCGGAGGCCGGGGCCTCCGCCGGGCCGCCGCCGGCGGCCCCGGCAGCGCTCCGGGGCGCGGTACCCGCGCCCTGCGCCGCGGCGAGCACCGCGCCGAGGTCCCCGCCCTGCTGCGCCGCGACCGCCGCGGCGACCGCACCCTCGACGAACGGCGCCTCCGCGAGGCGCACCCGCTCGGCGAGGTCGTCGTCGAGCTCCAGCGCCGTCTCGACGGTGAGCACGGCCGAGCCGAGGTCCGCCAGCACGACGACGCCGCCCACCCCGGGCAGCGCGTGCTCGAGAGCCTCCTGCACCACCTCGAGCGACGTGCCGAGGCCGCCGTCCACGTCACCGGCGGCCAGGGCGACGACCACGTCCGGCGCCATCTCGCGGGCCAGCTCGGCCGCGCCCTCCGCGAGCCGCACCGAGTGGGAGACGAGGAGCAGACCGACGCTCACGCCGGGCCCGTGCCCGTCTCGCCGTCCAGCGCCGCGTCCAGCGCGGCACCCAGCAGCAGCGCCGTCGAGCGCGCCCCCGGGTCCTCGTGCCCCGCGCTCCGCTCCCCCAGGTAGGACGCGCGGCCCTTGGTCGCCACGAGTGGGATCGTGCCCGTCGCCCCCGCGTCGGCCGCCTCGGCCGCCGCGCGCAGCACCTCCACCGGGTCCTTCCCCGCGTCGGCGGCGGCGGTGGCGGCCTCGACCGCCGGGGCGAGGGCGTCGACCATCGTCTTCTCCCCCACCTGGGCCTTCCCGCGCGAGGTCACGCCCTCGAGGGCGGCGTCCAGCAGCACGACGACGCCCGACCCGTCGACGCTGGGGCGGGCCGAGCGCTTCGCGGCCCGCAGGAACGCCGTCCCGTACAGCGGGCCGGACGCTCCGCCGACCTTCGACATCAGGGTGGTGGCGACCAGCATCAGCACGTCGCCGACCTGCGTGCGCTCCGGCGCGCCCGGCTCGTCCAGCTTGGCGAGCACGGCCTGGAACCCGCGGTGCAGGTTCTCCCCGTGGTCGCCGTCACCGATCTGCCGGTCCAGCTCCGTGAGCTCGTCCTTCGCTCCCGCCACGACGTCGGCGGTGTGCCGCACCCAGCGCTCCGCCCAAGCCACGTCGAGACCCATGACCGCACGCCTCCTCGCCTCGGGACGCCCAGGAGCGTCCGTCACCAGTGCAACGCCGCCGTCCGCACCGGCGCGTCCCACAGCTCCCGCAGCTCGTCGTCCAGCCGCAGCACCGTGAGGGACGCGCCCTGCATCTCCAGCGACGTCACGTAGTTGCCCACGAGCGACCGGGAGACGGTGACACCGCGCTCCTCCAGCAGCCCGCGCGCTCGACCATAGACGACATACAGCTCGGACAGCGGAGTGCCACCCATCCCGTTGACGAACAGGAGCACGTCGTCGCCGCCGGCCAGCCCCAGGTCGTCGGCGACCGGGTCGAGGAGGTTGCGGGTGATCTCCGTGGCGCCGGTGAAGGGGACGCGACGGCGCCCCGGCTCGCCGTGGATGCCGATCCCGATCTCGACCTCGTCCTCCGGCAGGTCGAAGGACGGCTTGCCCACGTGCGGCACGGTGCACGCGGTCAGCGCGACACCCATGCTCCGGACGTTCGCCACGACTCGCCCGGCGATCTCGGTCACCGCGCCGAGGTCGTCGCCGCGGGCCGCGGCCGCGCCGGCGATCTTCTCCACGCAGACCGTGCCGGCGACGCCGCGCCGGCCCGCCGTGTACAGGGAGTCCTCGACGGCGACGTCGTCGTTCACCAGGATCGTCGTGACCTGTGAGCCCTCGGCCTCGACGAGCTCGACGGCGGTCTCGAAGTTGAGCACGTCCCCGGTGTAGTTCTTGACGATCGCCACGACGCCGGCCCCCGAGTCGGCGCCGAGCAGCGCGGGCAGGATCTGGTCCGGCGTGGGGGACGTGAACACCGCGCCCGGGACGGCGGCGTCGAGCATCCCGTCGCCGACGAACCCGGCGTGCAGGGGTTCGTGCCCGGACCCGCCGCCGCTGACCAGACCCACCTTGCCCGGCACCGGCCCGCCCGCACGGGAGACGTACACGGGCTCGTGGTGGACCTGGACCAGGTCGGCGTGCGCCTGTGCGAATCCCGCGAGCGAGTCGGTCACCGCGTCCGCGGGGTCGTCGAGCAGCTTCTTCATCTCGTGCCTCCTCGCCGCCGGTGCCGCCGCCGTGCACCGCGGCGGCCTGCACCTATCCAACACCCGCAGGGCACGTCACGCAGCGTCCCGGCAGGGTGCGGCGGGTGATCCGCTCGCCGACCCGTCCCCGATCCGACCCCTGGGGCGGACGCGGCCGTCAGCCGCGGCCGAGCAGGATCCGCGCGTCCGCGACGGTGATGACCGAGCCGGTGACGAGCACGCCGCGACCGGTGCCGACGCCTACCTGGTCGCCGCTCTCCGCGAGGTCGGCCGCGACCTGCAGGGCCTCGTCGAGGCGCGCGGCCGTGCGCACCCGGTCCTCGCCGAAGATGTCGTTGGCCAGCTCGACCAGGTCCTCGGGGTCGGCGGAGCGGTCCGACGAGTTGCGCGTCAGCACCACCTCGGTGAGCGCGGGCTCCAGCACCGCGAGCAGGCCCTCGACGTCCTTGTCCGCCATGACGGCGACGACGCCGACGAGCCGGGGCAGGTCGAACTCCTCCTCGACCGCGTCGACGAGGGCCTGCGCCCCGTGCGGGTTGTGCGCCGCGTCGACCAGCACGGTCGGGCTCGAGCGCACCACCTCGAGGCGCCCGGGCACGACGACGTCGGCGAACGCCGTCTCCACCACCCCGCCGTCGAGCGCCCGCCCGCCGAGCAGCGCCTCCACGGCGGCGAGCGCCAGGAGGGCGTTGTGCGCCTGGTGCTCGCCGTGCAGGGGCACGAGCACCTCGGTGTAGAGCCCGGCGGGGGTACGCAGGTCCACGAGCTGGCCCCCGACGGCCACGCGGCGACCTGCGACCTCGAGCTCCACGCCCTCGCGCAACCGGTGCGCCGAGACCTCGGCGGCGCGCTCGCGGAGAATCTCGTCGACGACGACCTCCTGCTCCGCGCTGACGACGGTGGCCCCCTCCTTGACGATGCCGGACTTCTCGGTGGCGATCTCGGCCAGCGTGGAGCCGAGCCAGCGCTCGTGGTCGATCCCGACCGGGGTGAGCACGGCGACCTCGCCGTCCACGACGTTCGTCGAGTCCCACCGGCCGCCCATGCCCACCTCGACCACGGCGACGTCGACCGGGGCGTCCGCGAAGGCGGCCACGGCCATCACGGTGAGCACCTCGAAGAAGCTGAGGCGCGGCCCGCCGGCCTCCTGGGACTCGCGGTCGGCGACGCCGATGTAGGGCGCCACGTCCTCCCACACCTCGACGAACCGGGCGGCGCTCAGCGGCTCCCCGTCCACCTGGATGCGCTCGGTGACGCTCGTGAGGTGCGGCGAGGTGAACAGGCCGGTGCGCAGCCCGTGCTCCCGGATCAGGCGCTCGGTCATGCGCGCGGTCGACGACTTGCCGTTGGTGCCCGTGAGGTGGATCGCGCGGAAGGCGTGCTGCGGGTCGCCCAGCAGCTCGAGCACGCGCCGCACCCGGTCGAGCGTCGGGTCGATGTCGTGCTCCGGGGCGCGGGACATGATCTCCGCGTAGACCTCGCGCAGCGACGCCTGCGCCACGGCGTCCTCCGCCGCCGCGCGGGCGGCCTGGCGCTCGGCGGCACGCGCCTTGCGCACGGCGGACGAGGACTTCTTCTCAGGGTCGGGGGTCACCCCCGCAGGATAGGCGGTACGCGGCCGTGGACGTCGGCCAGCGCGGCGCGAGCACCACCACCGGGGTCTCGCGGGCACGGTGCGCGGCGAACCGGTCGATCTCGCCCCAGCCCTGGTGCCGGCCGACCAGCGCCCACAGCCGCTCGCGCTCCTCCCCCTCGGCCGCCGACCCGCGCACCGGCCGCGTCCCGTCCACCGTGTCCACCTCGGCGTCCGGGTGCGCGCGGAGGTTGAGCCACCAGGCCGGCGGCGGGTCGCCCCAGCCGTTCATGACGAGCGTCACGTACCGGCCGTCGTCCTCGACGTACCCGAGGATCACGGCGCGCTCCTGGCCGCTGCGGCGCCCGACGACGCGCAGCCGGAGCATGCCGAACCTGCCGTCCGGCACCGGCCGGCGCAGCGGCCACCGGCCCCCGGTGAGCCGGTAGCCCGCGCGCTGCACGGCCCACGCCGACCGGACGAACCAGCGCGGCGGCAGCGCGGGCGGGCGGGACTCGGGCGTCGTCGTGCCCATGCGGACTCCTCGCGCCGGCGGCGACGACGCGCGCCTGGGAGATCCCAGCGTCGTGCGCGCGCCGGCGGGCGCCCAGGGCCCGGCGTCAGCGCTTGCGCACCCGCACGGCACGCTCGCCGTCACCCGCCGCGACGGCGAGGTCGAGGGCGAGGGTCTCCCGCGCGATGAGGTCGCGGTGCGCCTCGACCGCGGTCACGTGCTCGGCCGGGACGTCGAGCTCCAGCGCGATGCGGTCGCTCACCTCGAGGCCGGCGGCCTTGCGGGCGTCCTGCACGTCCCGGATGACGTCGCGCGCGTAGCCCTCCGCGCGCAGCGCGTCGTCGAGCGCGAGGTCGAGGACGACGAACCCGCCGCCGGGCAGCACCGACGCCGCGACGTCCGCACCGGCAGCGTCGCCCACCACGGTGGTCAGCTCGTACTCCGGCTCGAGCAGGGCCTCGTCTCCCGCCTCGGTCGTCACGACCACCGTGCCGTCGTCGTCCCGACGCCAGGCGCCCGCCTTCGCCGCCTTGATGACGGCCTGCACGCCACGCCCGAGGCGCGGACCGGCGGCGCGGGCGTTGACCGCGAGCCGCTCGGTGATGCCGAACCGCGCGGCCGCGTCGGCGTCCGCCTCGACGAGCTCGACCGCCTTGACGTTGAGCTCCGACGTCAGCAGCCCCACGTAGTCCGCGAGCGCCGCCGGGTCCGGCACGGCGACCGTGAGCCGGGCCAGGGGCTGGCGCACGCGCAGCTGGTTCGCCTTGCGCAGCGCGAGCGCGCTGGACACGACGGCCCGCACCTCGTCCATCGCCGCGACGAGCTCGTCGTCGCGCACGAGAGCCGCGTCGACGGCGCCGTCCGACGCCGCGGGCCAGTCCGTGAGGTGCACGGAGCGACCGCCGGTGAGGCCCCGCCAGACCTCCTCCGTCAGCAGCGGCGCGAGCGGCGCCATCACCCGGGTGAGCGTCTCGAGCGCCGTGCACAGCGTGTCGAAGGCGTCGGCGTCCTCCTCCCAGAAGCGGTCGCGCTGCGTGCGCACGTACCAGTTCGTCAGGACGTCGAGGTGCTCGCGCACCGACTCGCAGGCACCCGCGATGTCGTACGCGTCGAGCTGCCCGGTGACCGTCGCGACCAGGTCGTGGGTGCGCGCCAGGAGGTACCGGTCGAGGGCCGGCAGGCCCGGCACGCGCTCGACGGTGACGGGCTTCGCCGTGTACCCGCGGCCCTCGTCCGCACTGTTCGCGTACAGGGTGAAAAAGTAGTACGTGCTCCACAGCGGCAGCAGCACCTGGCGCACCGCGTCGCGGATGCCCTCCTCCGTGACGACGAGGTTGCCGCCGCGCAGGATCGGGCTGGCCATGAGGAACCAGCGCATCGCGTCCGAGCCGTCGCGGTCGAAGACCTCCGAGACGTCCGGGTAGTTGCGCAGCGACTTGCTCATCTTGCGGCCGTCCGAGCCGAGCACGATGCCGTGCGAGACGGCGCTGCGGAACGCCGGCCGGTCGAACAGGGCCGTGGCGAGCACGTGCAGCGTGTAGAACCAGCCGCGCGTCTGGCCGATGTACTCGACGATGAAGTCGCCCGGGTAGTGGTGCTCGAACCAGTCCGCGTTCTCGAACGGGTAGTGCACCTGGGCGTACGGCATGGAGCCGGAGTCGACCCACACGTCCATGACGTCCTCGACGCGGCGCATCGTGGACCTCCCGGTGGGGTCGTCCGGGTTCGGGCGGGTGAGGTCGTCGACGAACGGGCGGTGCAGGTCGGGCTCGCCGTCGGCGTTCAGCGGCAGGCGGCCGAAGTCGCGCTCGATCTGCTCCAGCGACCCGTAGACGTCGACGCGCGGGTACGCCGGGTCGTCGCTCTTCCACACGGGCACCGGCGAGCCCCAGAAGCGGTTGCGCGTGATCGACCAGTCGCGGGCGTTCTCCAGCCACTTGCCGAACTGGCCGTGCTGGATGTGCTCGGGCGTCCACGAGATCTCCTCGTTGAGCTCGAGCATGCGCTCCTTGATCTTCGTCACCTCGACGAACCACGAGGACACGCCCATGTACATCAGCGGCTGGCGGCAGCGCCAGCAGTGCGGGTAGGAGTGCGCGTACGACTCGCGCCGCAGCAGCACGGTGCCGGCGGTGACCGAACCGGTGTCCGCCTCCCCGCGGGTGCGCGCCTTGAGGTGGTCGATGATCGGCAGGTTCGCGTCGAAGACCTGCAGCCCGGCGTACTCGTCGACCGGGTGCGTGAACGTGCCGTCCGCCCCCACGGGCATGACGGAGGCGACGCCCTCGCGGTCGCAGACGACCTTGTCGTCCTCACCGAACGCGCCGGCGCTGTGCACCAGGCCGGTGCCGTCCGTCGTCGTGACGAAGTCCGCCTCGACCACCCGGTGCGCGCGCTCGCGCCCCTCGTAATAGGTGAACGGCGGCACGTAGGTGGTCTGCAGCAGGTCGCGGCCGGTGAGGCGCCCGACGACGCGCGGCGCGTCCTCGCCGGCGTCGGTGAGCTCGCGGGCGTAGGCGTCCACCCGCGCCTCCGCGAGCACGTACCGCTGCGGCGTGCCGGTGGCCGATGACTCCACGACGACGTACTCGATGTCCTCGCCGACCATGACGAGCAGGTTGGACGGCAGGGTCCAGGGGGTCGTCGTCCACACGAGCAGCTTGTCGCCGGGGCGCACGACGTCCTGGCCCGCGGGCACGGTCGCGACCTCGAAGCCGACGGTCACGGCCGGGTCCTGGCGCGTCTGGTAGACGTCGTCGTCCATCCGCAGCTCGTGGTTGGACAGCGGCGTCTGGTCGTTCCAGCAGTACGGCAGCACGCGGAAGTCCTCGTACACGAGCCCCGCGTCGTAGAGCTTCTTGAAGCCCCACAGCACCGACTCCATGTAGGTGACGTTGAGCGTCTTGTAGTCGTGGTCGAAGTCGACCCAGCGCGCCTGGCGGGTCACGTAGTCGCGCCACTCGGAGGTGTACTTGAGCACCGACGCGCGGCAGGCGGCGTTGAACTTCTCGATACCCAGCTCGAGGATCTCGTCCTTGGTCTTGATGCCGAGCTGGCTCATGGCCTCGAGCTCGGCGGGCAGCCCGTGGGTGTCCCAGCCGAAGCGACGCTCCACGTGCTTGCCGCGCATCGTCTGGTAGCGCGGGACGACGTCCTTGGCGTAGCCGGTGAGCAGGTGGCCGTAGTGCGGCAGGCCGTTGGCGAACGGCGGGCCGTCGTAGAAGACGAACTCGTTGCTGCCGTTCTCGCCCGCCGGGTTCTTCGCGACGGAGGCGCGGAACGTGTCGTCGGCGGCCCAGAAGTCCAGCACCTCGCGCTCGATGGCCGGCAGGTCCGGCGACGCGGGGACGCCGGCGATGCCGAAGGCGGCGCCCGCCTGGGACGGGTCGGACGAGCGGTGCTGGGGATAGGCCATGGGTGGGCTCCTGTGCGAACGAGCTGGCGGTACGGGTGGCGGTCGAGACGGTCGTGCTGCTGCCCTGCGAGGACGACGCCCCGCCCCGGAGGACGTGGGAACCGCGGTACCACCCCGCTTGCGGACGTCGTTCGCGCTGACGTCCGCCGCTCGTTCACGGCTGTGACGGGCCTACCCGTCCGGTTCTACTGAGAGCGGGTTCCGCTCCGTTCTTCCGGAGGCTCACCGGTGATGGCCGGGTCGATGCCTGTGCGTCCATGGTAGCCAGCCTCGCAAGTGCGAGCGTCACGGCGGCCCATGGTGTGTCCCCCGACGCGGGAGCGGCCTCGCGACAGCCTTGCCCACGGCCCGATGTCGGGCCCTGGCAGCCTCCAGGCAACCAAGACCAGCATCACCTTCTCGCCGCGCACGCCGGTCCCGGACGATCTCGTCGAGCGGCTGGCGCTGGCGTCACGACGGGACGCCGGGGCGTGACGCCGACGAGGTGAGCGGCGGCAGGGCCCGGCTCACGCGCCGGCGTCCGCCGTCATCGTCGCGAGCGCGTCGAACGGCGGCGGCGGGGCGAAGCGCCCGCGCAACGACGGCTCGTACGCGGTGAGCGGCCGGACCTGGAAGAAGGCGGCGTAAGCCGGGTCGTCCGACTCGACGCCCAGCGACACGCCGGGGACGAAGCCGAAGCGCGAGTAGTACCGCGGGTCGCCGACGAGCACCACCAGCGGCTCCCCCAGCGCGTCGGCGGCGCCGAGCACGGTGTGCACGAGCGCGGAGCCGACGCCGCGGCCCTGGTGGTCGGGGTGCACGCTCAGCGGGCCGAGCACCAGCGCTGCCGCCTCGCCCACGCCGGCCCGCGTGCACACGACGTGCCCGACGACCTCGTCGCCGACGGACGCCACGAGCGCGAGCTCGGGGATCCAGGCGGCGTCGGCGCGCAGCAGGCCGACCAGCGTGGCCTCCCCCGGCGCGCCGTCGGGCTCGATCGGCGGCGCCGAGTACGGCGCGCCCGCGAAGGCGGCGGCGGTCACGGCGCGGACGGCCGCCGCGTCCGGCGGGAGCTCGCGGCGGACCAGCACGGGCTGCGGGGCGTTCGGCGCGGGAGTCGTCATGCCGCGATGGTGGCACCGCGCGCCCCTCGCCGTCCCGGGATTTACCGCCCGTGGACGCTGCGAGGTGTCCGGTCCGTCCCACGGCGCCGGGCGGCGTGCCCGCGCGCGTCTCGTATCGTGACGCCGTGACCATCCACGAGGCGCTCCTCGCCTTCGCGCTCGTCGCCGGCCTGCTGACGCTCGTCCCCGGCCTGGACACGGCACTCGTGCTGCGCAGCACGGTGACCCGTTCCCGCTCGCACGGGTTCGCGGCGCTGCTCGGCATCCAGGCCGGCACCCTGGTGTGGGGCGCGGCCGCCGCGGGCGGCGCGGCCGCGCTGCTCGCGGCCAGCCAGACGGCGTACCGGCTGCTCACGCTCGCCGGCGCCGCGTACATGGTGTGGATGGGCGCGTCGATGCTGTGGCGCTCGTTCCGGTCGGCGCGCGAGGCGGGCACCGAGCTCGACGTCCCGATGCCGTCCGGCGGCCGGTGGCGCGACCTCGGGCTGGGCCTGAGCACCAACCTCATGAACCCGAAGGTCGGCGTGTTCTACGTCGCCGCCATCCCCCAGTTCGTGCCGGACGGCGTGAACCCGCTGCTCATGGGACTCCTGCTGGCACTGGTGCACTGCGCGCTCGGCACGGCCTGGCTCTCGCTCGTCGTCCTCGGCGCCGGCTGGGTCGGCCCGCGCCTGCGACGCTCGGGCGCCGTGCGGTGGGTCGACCGCGTCACCGGCGGTGTGCTCGTCCTGTTCGGCGCACGCCTCGCGGCCGCCGCGCGGGCCTGACCCGGCGCGCCGACGCGATATCAGGAGAACGCCACCCGTTCCACGATCCGTCGTGCGACCTCCTCCGGGTCGGCCGAGGCGCCGAGCAGGTCGGAGCCCGCGAACGCACCCTCGCGCCACAGCGACGCGAAACCGTGCACGACCGACCACGCCGCCAGCTGCACGGCCGCCGGGTCGTCGACCTGCTCGAGCCGCCCGACGCCGTCACGCAACGCCTCCCCGGACCGGCGCCGGGCAGCGACCAGGTCCCGGTCGTCGGACCTGACCAGGTCGGACCGGAACATCACGGCGAAGTGGCCCGGCCGGGCGAGCGCGAACCTGACGTAGGCCACTGCCACGTCCCGCAGGTCCGGGCCGGCGGTCCGGAGCTCCGCCGCCAGCAGGTCGAAGCCCTCCGTCGCGAGCGCGGTGAACAGGCCTCGCCGGTCGCCGAAGTGGTGCGCGGGCGCAGCGTGCGACACCCCGGACCGTTGCGCCAGCCCGCGCAGGGAGAGGCGGTCCACTCCTTCGTGCGCGATCTGCTCGGCCGCGTGGCGCAGCACGACGGACCGCAGGTCTCCGTGGTGGTAGGCGTCCGCCATCAGATCTCCATCTAGCCATTGACCAGTCCGCCTCCGCGGACCTAACTTGTCACTGTCAAGATCAACCCTAGCCGATCCGGGAGAGCACCATGGCACCCCTCGTCGTCCTCATCACCGTCACTCTTGCGGTACGGGGCCTCGGCATGCTCGGCGTCGAACCCCTGAACGGCTGGCCCGCCGCGGTGACCGTCGGCCTCTCCGCGATGTTCGTCGTCACCGCGAGCGCTCACTTCAGCCGCACCCGGCGTCCGGCGCTGATCGCCATGGTGCCGCCGCGGCTCCCGCGGCCCGGCCTCGTCGTCACCACGACCGGTCTGCTGGAGCTCGCGGGCGCCGCCGGGCTCCTGGCACCGGCCACGCGCACCGCGGCGGGGATCTGCCTCGCGCTGCTGCTGGTGGTCATGTTCCCGGCCAACGTGCACGCGGCCCGAACCTCCACGGGAGTCCGCACCATGCCGCTGCCGGCGAGATCCGCGCTCCAGGTCGTGTTCGTCGCCGCCTGCCTCGTCGCCGCGTTCGCAGGCTGAGTCGGCCCGCCTCAGACGACCGTCAGCTCGATGGTGTGCCACCCCGTGGCGCCGTCGGGCGCGGGGGGTGCCTGCGCCTCGACCTGGACGTTCCCGTCGGCGTCGGTGGCGCGCACCGCCACGAGGTGGTCGCCGGGCGCCGCGTCCCAGTCCAGGCGCCACTGCCGCCACGTGTCCGGGCCGACGGTGTCGGCGAGCTCGGCGGCGACCCACGCCCCGTCGTCCACCCGCACCTCGACGCGCTCCACCCCCGTGTGCTGCGCCCACGCCACACCGGCGAGCGTCACCGTCCCGGCGGGCAGGTCGTCTCCCGGGCGCGGGACGTCGAGGCGCGAGGACAGCTTGATCGGGCCGAGGGCCGACCAGCCGCGCGGGGTCCAGTAGCCCTGCTCGTCGGCGAACCGGGTGACCTTGAGCTCGGTGACCCACTTGGTGGCCGACACGTACCCGTACAGCCCCGGCACGACGAGGCGCGCGGGGAAGCCGTGCTCGGGCGGCAAGGGCTCGCCGTTCATCCCGATCGCGAGCAGGCTGTCCCGGTCGGGCTCCTGCAGCACCGCCAACGGCGTGCCCGCGGTAAAGCCGTCGGTGCTGCGCGAGAGCACCATGTCCGCGCCCGCGCGTGGTCGGGCCCGCGCCAGCAGCTCGCGCACGGGGTGGCCCAGCCAGAGGGCGTTGCCGACGAGGTCGCCGCCGACCTCGTTCGAGACGCACGCCAGCGTGACGTGATGCTCCCGCATCGGCAGCGCGAGGAGGTCGTCCCAGGTGATCGTGAACGGCTCCTCCACGAGGCCGGTCACCGTCAGCGACCAGGTGCTCGGGTCCACCTGCGGCACCACGAGGGCCGTGTCGATCCGGTAGAACTCCGGGTTCGGCGTGACGTACGGCGCGACGCCCTCGACGCCGAGGTCGGCGCCCGCCGGGACCGGCGGGGCCGACGTCGCCGCCCGTGGCAGCCGGATCGCCTCGCGCGCCGCCGACACCGCGCGCCCGCCGGCGGACACCACCCGGGAGACGCCGAGCACCACGACGGCCGACGCCGCCGTGACGCCGGTCCACTGCAGGAAGCGGCGCCGGTCCACGGCGAGGCTCTGGCCGGTGCCGGGTCGGTCGTCCCCGCCGGTCGGCAGGTGGCGCAGCAGCGCGCTGAGCACGGCGATCGCGACGACGACGCCCAGGAGCGCCGGCAGCGCCCACGCGACGTTCGCCCCCGGTCGCCCCGCGGCCAGGACGGCCGCGACCACGCCGACGGCGCCGAGCAGCACGGCGCCCCAGGGCGGGCGACGCCGTTCCAGGGCACCCACGAGGGCCGCCCCGGCGAGGCCGACCACGGCCATCGTGCCGAGCAGCACGGCCTTGTCCGCCGTCCCGAACCACGACACGGCGAGGTCCTTGAGCCAGCCTGGGACACCGTCCACGGCCGTGTTGCCGACCGCGAGCACCGGGCTCGCCGCGGGGTCGACGACCGCCGCGACGAGCTCGGCGACCGCGAGGCCCGCGCCCGTGGCGACGACGCCCGCGAGCGCCGACCACCAGCCGTCGCGCGGCCGCGGCCCGGCCGGGGCCACCGCCTCGACGTCCGTGGTCGACTGCCTGCTCATGACCTCAGCGTCCCACTCCCGGTGTGGGCGGCAGCCGTTCGTGACGAAACCGTAGGAATCCGCCGGCCGGCCCCGCCGTCGCGCCCTGAGGCCGGTGAGGATCCGGTCAGGAGCCCCGCGCCGCGGGCGGGCCGGGGTCGGGCCAGCCGACGAGGTGGCCGAGCCACGCGATCGCCAGCCACGACCCCTCCACCACGAGCCGCAGTCGTGGCCCGGACACCGTGGCGGAGCACGGCGTCTCCAGCGTCCAGGGCCCGTCGGCTCCCGGCGCGAGCTCCAGCGAGCCGAGGGACAGCGCCCCGCGGTCCAGCTCGACGTCGCCGCCCGGGAGGGCGACCCAGACCCGCGACCGCGTGGCCCACAGCCGCACCGGCTCCGACGGGTCGGCGGGCAGCCAGTCTGCGGACCCGCCGACGACGACGCACGGCAGGTCGGTCGCGGGCCGCTCGGGGTCGCGCGGCACGCGCGGGGGCTCCACGCCGAGGCTCGTGAGGCCGCCGGCGGGCGCGTCGCCGTTGGCGATCGACAGCGCGAGGTGCACGGCGGCTCGCACGACGCCGGTGGCAGCGCCCGCACCCTCGCGCACCCCGCGCCGCTGGCGCCGGGGCCGCCGCCAGGAGATGGCGTCCTGCACGCGACTGGTCATGACGCGGAGCGTAACGTCGGCCGGTGACCGCCCACGCCCGCCGTCAACCCAGCAGGCGGGCCCGCACCCGGTCGAGCTCCGCGTCGGTCAGGCCGTGCTCGCGCAGGTAGCGCGCCGGGTCCACGCCGTCGAGGAAGTCCTCGAGCGCGGCGCCCACCACCTCGCACCAGGCCGCGAGCTCGTCGGGCGGAAGGTGCGGCTCGTCCCAACCGGGCTCGGCGAGGGCGCGGTCGTTGTTCGCGCGCACGGCCAGCAGGTAGTCGTCCACGACCAGCGGCCGGGGCACGCCCACGAGGGTCAGGAGCAGGGCGGTGATCATGCCGGTGCGGTCGCGACCGCCGGCGCAGTGGTAGACGACGGAGCCGGCGGGGGCCGCGGCGAGGGTGCGGAAGACGTCGGTGACGAGACCGGGCCAGCGCTCCAGGACGGTGGCGTAGTAGCGCGGGGTGTGCAGGTGAGCCGCCCAGGCGGTCATGAACTCCTGGTCATCGGGGTCCTCGACGGGGTGGTGGTGCCGTGTCACCGCCCGCGGAAGCTCGAGCGGCGCGACCTCGGCGGCGTTGCGCAGGTCCACCACCGTGCGCACGCCGGCGTCGGCCATCGCCGCGAGACCGTCAGGCCCGGCGTCGTCCAGCCGCGACGTCCGGTAGAGCCGTCCGGCCAGGGTGCGGCCTCCCCCGGCCGTCGGCAGCCCGCCCAGGTCGCGGGCGTTCGGCAGGGTGCCCCAGCGCACGGCACGGTGGTCCGTGCCGGGCATGCCGGGAGTGCCGGGCGTGCTGGGCGTGGTCGTGAGGGCGGTCCGGCTCGGGGTCGTCACGGGCGTCAGGCAACCACACGAGGTCGGCGGCGCGTACTAGGCTCGACGCGGATCACGGGCACGACTCTGGCCCGTCGGCGCGACCCGGGCTGTGGGCCGCGGTTCCACCGGTGCGAGATGGCGCGCCGTCGGACGACCGCAACGACGACCCCTGGAGCTCTCGCGTGCCCCGCCCCACCCGTGCCGCCGCGCCCGGCGCCGCCCTGTTCGCCCTGTCCCTCGCCGTCCTCGCCGGCTGCGCGCAGGACCCCGCCCCCGACGCGGCGCCCTCCGCGGCCCCCGACGACTCGCACGGCACCGCCTACCCGCTGACGCTCGACAACTGCGGCGTGGAGACCACGGTCGAGGCAGCCCCGCAGCGCGTCGTGACGATCAAGTCGAGCACCACCGAGATGCTCCTCGCGCTCGGCCTCGGCGACCGCATCGTCGGCACGGCCTTCCTCGACGGGCCCGTGCCGGACACCCTGGCCGACGCCGCCGCCGACGTGCCGGCCGTCGCCGAGCCCATGGCCGAGCAGGCACCCGGCGCGGAGGCCGTGCTCGGCCTGGAGCCCGACCTCGTCTACGCCGGTTGGGAGTCCAACCTCACCGCCGACGGCGCGGGCGACCGCGACACGCTGGCGAAGCTCGGCGTCGCGACCTACGTCTCCCCCGCCGCCTGCAAGGCACCGGAGCACATGCCCGACCCACTGACGTTCGACGACGTGTTCGCCGAGATCGCCGAGGTGGGCGAGGTCTTCGACGCGGGCGAGGCGGCCGGTGCGCTGGTCGCCGAGCAGCGGGACGCCCTGGCGTCCGTCACCCCGGACGACCGCGGGCTCACCGCCCTCTGGTTCTCCTCGGGGGACGACATCCCCTACGTCGGGGCGGGCATCGGCGCGCCGCAGATGATCATGGACGCCGTCGGGCTGGAGAACGTCGCGGGCGACGTGCACGACACCTGGACGTCGTTCTCGTGGGAGCAGGCCATCGACGCCGACCCGGACGTGATCGTGCTCGTCGACGCCACCTGGAACAGCGCGGAGCAGAAGATCCGGCGGCTCGAGTCCCACCCCGCCACCGCGCGCATGACCGCCGTGCGCGAGGGTCGCTACCTCACGGTGCCCTTCCCCGCGTCGGAGGCGGGCGTGCGGAACGTCGACGCCGTCGTCGACCTCGCGGACCAGCTCGACGAGCTGCGGCTCGAGGCCGGGGAGGCGCAGGACCGGTGACCACGACCGAGGGGCGGCGGGCGCCCGCCAGCTCGCCCGCCGGCACGACGCCGAACGCGCCGCGCGGTGCCGCCTGGTGGCTGCCGGCGTCGGCCGTGGTGCTGGTCGCCACGGTCCTGGGCGCCGTGACGATCGGCCCGGTGGACCTGTCGGTCGGGGACGTGTGGCGGTCGGTCGCGACGCACGTCGGCCTTGGTGGCCCGCTCGGCCTCGAGCCCCTGGGCGCGCTGCCCGACGGCATGGTGTGGGAGCTGCGGCTGCCGCGGGTGCTCACCGCCGCGGCCGTGGGCGCGGGGCTCGCGGTGTGCGGCGTCGTCATGCAGTCCCTCACCCGCAACCCGCTGGCCGACCCGTACCTGCTCGGCCTGTCGTCGGGCGCCTCCCTGGGCGCGGTGCTGGTGCTCGTCGCGGGGCTGACCGTGCTACTGCCGGTCGCGGCCTTCGGCGGCGCGGTGGCGGCGCTCGCCGCGGCGCTCGCGCTCGCCGGGGCCATCGGCACGATCACGCCGACCCGCACGGTGCTGGCGGGCCTCGCCGTCAGCCAGCTCGCCGCGGCTGCCACGAGCTTCGTCATCTTCTGGTCCGCCACCGGCGACTCGTACCGCGAGATCCTGTCGTGGCTCATGGGGTCGGTCGCGGGGGCGACCTGGGCGTCGGTCGCGATCACCGGGGTCGCCGTCCTCGTGCTGGGCACGCTGCTCGCTTCGACCGGCTCGGTCCTGGACGCCTTCACGTTCGGGGACACGGCGGCGGCCACGCTCGGCGTGCCCGTCGCACGCGTGCGGTGGCTGCTCCTGGTCGGCGTCGCGCTGCTCACGGGCGCGCTGGTCTCCCAGAGCGGGTCGATCGGGTTCGTCGGGCTGATCCTGCCCCACGCGGTGCGGCTGCTCACGGGCGCGCGACACCGGCTCCTGCTGCCGCTGTCGGCGCTGTGCGGGGCGTCGTTCCTCGTGTGGGCGGACACCCTGGCGCGCACCGTGTTCGCGCCGCGCGAGGTGCCGGTCGGCATCGTCACCGCCGCGATCGGCGCGCCGGTGTTCGCCCTCCTGCTGTGGCGCGGACGGAGGATCGCATGACCACTCAGACACGCACCGAGACCCGCACCGCGCCCCGCACCGAGGCGCCGCGCCGGGGTGACGGCCCGGCGTCCGCCGACGGCCTCGACGCCGCCCGCGTCTCGTGGGCGGCGGGCGAGCGCCTCGTCCTCGACGGCGTCGACGTCACCGCGCCGAAGGGCGCCGTGACGGGCCTGCTCGGGCCGAACGGGTCCGGGAAGTCGACGCTGCTGCGCGTGCTCGCCGGGGCCCAGCCGCCGGCCCGGGGCGCGGACGGCGACGCCCGCGTCGTGTTCGCGGGCGTGGACCTGCTCGACCAGCCGCGACGCCGCCGCGCGCGGACGCTCGCGTTCGTCGAGCAGGAGGCCTCGACCGACCTCCCGGTGACCGTGCTCGACGCCGTCCTGCTCGGCCGGATCCCGCACCGCCCGCTGCTCGCCGGGGACTCCGCCCACGACCGCGCCGTCGCCCGGCGCGCCCTCGCGGACGTCGGCGCGCAGCACCTCGCGGACCGCGAGGTCACCACCCTGTCCGGCGGCGAGCGCCAGCGCGTGCACATGGCCCGCGCGCTCGCGCAGGAGCCGGCGCTGATCCTCCTCGACGAGCCCACCAACCATCTCGACGTCGCCGCCCAGCTGGACGCGCTGCACGTCGTGCGCGGGCTCGCCGACCGCGGCGTCACGGTGCTGGCCGCGCTCCACGACCTGCAGCTCGCGGCCCAGCACTGCGACCACGTGGTGCTGCTGTCGGACGGGCGCGTCGTCGCCGCCGGGTCGGTGCACGACGTGCTCGTGCCGGACGTCCTCGATCCGGTCTACGGGGTGCGCACGGAGGTGCTCACGCACCCGCGCACCGGGCGCCCCGTGCTGACGTTCACGCGGGCGGGCTGACCAGCCCTCCCGCCCCGGGCCGGCGGACCGGGCTCGGGCCCCGCCCCGCCGTCGTCCCGCCCTGTCACCCGCGACGCCCCAGCTCGATCGCCGGGCAGCGGTCCATCACCATGTCCAGGCCGGCGGCACGCACGCGGGCCGCCGCGTCCTCGTCGATGACGTCGAGCTGGAACCACACGGCCTTCGCCCCGATCGCGATCGCCTGGTCGGCGACGTCGCCCGCGAGCTCGGAGCGCACGAACACGTCGACGACGTCGACCGGGAACGGGATGTCCGCGAGGCTCGCGTAGCCCGGCTCGCCGTGCACCGTCTCGGCGCTCGGGTGCACGGGCACGATCCGCTTGCCCGCGCGCTGCAGGACGCCCGCAACGCCGTAGGCGGCGCGCGCGGTGTTGGTGGACAGGCCGACGACGGCCCAGGTCGTGGTCTCGTCCAGGACGCGCCGCACCGTGGCGTCGACGTCGTGGGTGGCCTCGGGTGCCTCCGAAGTGTTCATGCCTCGTGCCACCGGCACCTCGATCGGCCTGTTCCAGTCCCGCGGGTCCCTGATCCTCATGCGTGCCCCCTCGCCGTGCGAACGTCGTGCCACGTCGCGCCTGGCCCCATCCAACCAGCGGGACGCGCCCGCGCGCAGCAGGATGGGTCCATGCCCGCACCCTCCGGCGTCGTCAAGGCCACCAGGCGATTCAACCCGTACGCCCTCAGGGTGAGCTCGCGCGTGCCGCCGTGGGCGACGCTGCACCATGTCGGTCGCACGAGCGGCCGCGAGTACCGCACGCCGGTGACGGCGTTCGCGGCACGGGCGCCGATCGACACGCGGGTGGAGCACCCCGGCGACCCTGTGGAGATCGGGGAGTTCCGCGACGTCCTCGTGCTCACGCCGCTGCCCTGGGGCCCGGACGTCGACTGGTGCCGCAACGTGCGGGCGGCCGGCTCCTTCCGGCTCACCCGCAAGGGCGTGGACTACCGCGCGGACCAGCTCCGCGTCGTCGCGACGGACGACGCCTGCAACCTGCTCGGCGGCTTCGTCGGCGCGGCGGCAAGGATGGTCGGCGTGCAGCACTTCCTCGTCGGCCGCCTGCGCCGGTGGCCGGCTACCGCAGGGCGCGACTGAAGAATTCGACGGCGTCGGCCGCCACCTCGGCCTGCAGCGCGGGGTCGCCCCCGTCCGGGCCGTCGATGAACGCGTAGTGCCCCGCCTCCGAGCCGAGCTCTCGCGCGTCCGCCCCCGGGATCCCCGTCGCGTACCGCTTCGCGTTCGTCTCGAACGGCACGGCGCGGTCGGCTCCGCCCCAGCGCACCGCGGTCGGGCGCGACACCGTGGCGAGGCTGTCCGGCGCGACGAACTCCCCCAGGGGGCACAGCAGGTAGCCGGCCGCGACGCGGTCGTCGTGGAACGACCCCACCGCGGTCTCGGCCCAGGCCGCGCGCTCCGCGCGGGTGGTGCGGGCGCCCAGGTGGTCCACGATCCCCGGGAACTCCGGCGTCGGCGGCGCCGTGACCTCGCCCGACACCAGGGCGCCGTACGACGGGCCGTCCACCCGGGCACCGAGCAGGGCCGCCACGGTGTAGCCGCCGATCGAGAAGCCGGCGGCGCCGACCGGGCCGGCCGGCCGGAGCACGTCGAGCACGCGGGACAGGTCGAGCGCGCGGTCCCACCACCGGACGAACGCCTCCGCCACGTACGGCTCGACGAACGTGTTGCCGTGGTGGTCGACCGCGGCAACGGAGCAGCCGGCGTCCACCAGGGCGTCCACCAGCACGTGCAGGTTCTGCGCCGCCCCGCCCGTGCCGTGGGAGACGAGCACGAACGGTGCGGCCGCGTCGTCGGCGCGCCACAGGTGGGTGCGGACGGGACGCGGGCCGTCGCCGCCGTACGCGGGCCGCGTCGGGTCGGTGAGGTCGAGGGTCTCGGCGCGCATACGTCTCCTTCGGCGGTGCGGGGTCGGACACGGGCACCCGGTCCACGCCGCGGGAGGCGGCCGGGCGCCGCCATCCTGCCAGGGCCGCTCCCGGGAGGGGAGGCGGCCCGCCGCGGCGGACGTCGACGGAGGACGTGCGGGCGTCGCACCACAATGGCGGCATGAGCACCGCGTCCGGCGACTTCGACCTCACGACGGACGAGCTGCGGGCCGTGGCCCGCTTCGCCTCCGAGAGCGCCGAGACGGTGCTGCCCGTCTTCGAGGAGGCGCACCCGGCGGACGGGCGGCCGCGGGCCGCGCTCGCCGCCGCGTGGGAGTTCGTGGGCGGCGCGCGCCGCACCCGACTCCAGCGCGTCACCGCTCTCGAGGCCCACCGCGCCGCGCGCGAGGCGGACTCCGAGGCCGCGCGGCTCGCTGCGCGGTCGGCGGGCGACGCCGCGGCCGCCGCCTACCTCCACCCGCTGGCCCGCGCGACCCAGGTGGGGCACATCCTGCGGGCGGCCGCCAGCGCCGCCCGCATCGCCGAGCTCGCCGCGGACGGCGACCCGCAGGCCGGCGCGCGGGCCGTGGAGGACGCCCGACGTCGCGCCTCCCCGGTGGTCGTCGACGTGCTGCGTCGCTACCCGCCCCCGCCGAGCGCCACGAACCGCGTCGCCGAGCTGATGAGCTCCCTGGACTCCGCGCTGCGCGACGGGAGCCCTCCCGGCGGGGCAGGATGAACCCATGACCGCACAGCTGTGGATCACCGGCGACCCCGAGACCGACGCGCTGCTCAGCGACGACATGTTCGCGCTGCTGGTGGGCATGCTGCTCGACCAGCAGTACCCGATGGAGCATGCGTTCGCGGGCCCGCGCAAGATCCGCGACCGGCTGGGCAGCATCGACCCGCAGGCGGTGGCGGAGGCCGACCCGGACGAGTTCGTCGCGCTCGCGACCACTCCCCCGGCGATCCATCGGTACGGGCGGTCGATGGCCGGTCGCGTGCAGGCGCTGGCGCGGGCGATCGTCGACGACTACGAGGGCGACGTCGCGAAGCTCTGGACCACGCCCGGGGCCGAGGGCCCGGCCACGGGTGCGGAGGTGCTGGCCCGGCTGCGCGCCCTGCCCGGCTTCGGTGAGCAGAAGGCCAAGATCTTTCTCGCGCTGCTGGGCAAGCAGCGCGGCGTGCGGCCCGCCGGCTGGGAGCAGGCGGCGGGGCACTACGCCGACAAGGGCTCCCGACGCTCGATCGCGGACGTGACCAGCGCGGAGTCGCTCGCCGAGGTGCGGTCCTTCAAGAAGGCGCAGAAGGCGGCAGCCAAGGCCGCGAAGCAGTCCTGACCCGCACGCAGGCCGCCGGCCCGGGGTGGTCGTGAGCCCTTCGCGCCGCCCCGCGACGATTCCTTGACACCCTCGGGGGCCGCTCCTATCCTGCCGCTGTAATCGATTTCAGGTGCGGTGGCTTTGCAACGGAGCGGAGACGACCCCCGATGGACGACGCGACACGCCCGGCGGCGGAGGACCCCGCACCCCTGCTCGAGATGCGGGACATCGGGCGGTCCTTCCCCGGCGTGCGGGCGCTCGACGGCGTCCACCTCACCGCCGACGCGGGCGAGGTCGTCGCCCTGCTCGGCGAGAACGGCGCCGGCAAGTCGACCCTCATCAACGTGCTGTCCGGCGTGTTCGGCGCCTACGACGGCCAGGTGCTCGTCGACGGCGAGCCGGTCGCCCTGCACACGCCCGCGGAGGCCCAGCGGCTCGGCATCGCCACCATCCACCAGGAGCTCAACCTCGTGGCGGACATGTCGGTGGCGGACAACATCTGGCTCGGCCGCGAGCACGCGCAGGCGGGGTGGGTGGACCGGCGCACTCAGGTGCGCGAGGCCGCACGCCTGCTGCAGCGCGTGGGCCTGCGGATCGACCCGCGCAAGCCGGTGCGCCAGTTCCGCGTGGCCGAGCAGCAGCTCATCGAGGTCGCCAAGGCGCTCAGCATCGACGCCCGGGTGCTCATCATGGACGAGCCCACCTCCGCGCTCGCGGACGCCGAGGTGCGGCGGCTGTTCGACGTCATCCGCACCCTCACCGCCCAGGGCGTCGCCGTCGTCTACATCTCCCACCGGCTCGAGGAGCTCGAGGAGATCGCCGACCGCGTCACCGTGCTGCGCGACGGGCGCTGGATCGGCACCCGCCCCATGGACGGCGTCAGCCGCGACGAGCTGATCCGCATGATGGTGGGCCGCGAGCTGGGCGCGCAGACGCCACCGCCCGACCCGCAGGACCGGCCGGAGCCCGACGACGGGCCGCGCGGCGAGGAGCCCCTGCTCGTCGTCGAGGACCTCACCGTGCGCGCCGATCCCCGGGCGGGGCGCGTGGCGCTGCGCGGGGTGGGCTTCTCCGTGCGCCCGGGCGAGGTGGTCGGGCTCGCGGGCCTCATGGGGGCGGGCCGCACGGAGACCCTCGAGGCGGTGTTCGGCGCCTACCGGCGCCACGACGTCGGCGGCACGGTGCGGCTCGACGGCCGCCCGCTGCGCCCCCGGTCGCCGCGCCACGCCATCGACCGCGGCGTCGCGCTCGTCGCCGAGGACCGCAAGACCCAGAGCCTGGTGCTGGGCGGCTCGGTCCGGTTCAACTCGTCCCTCGCGTCCCTGCGCCGGTTCGCCACCGGCGGTTGGCTGCGCGGGTCCGCCGAGCGCGGCCGGGTGCACGAGCAGGTGCGCCGGCTCGCCGTGAAGACGCCCGGCCTCGCGACCGTCGTCGGCCACCTGTCCGGCGGCAACCAGCAGAAGGTCGTGCTGGCCAAGTGGCTGCTCACCGAGCCGCGCGTGATCCTCCTCGACGAGCCGACCCGCGGCATCGACGTCGGCGCCAAGGCCGAGATCTACGACGTCGTCGCCGCCCTCGCGGCGCAGGGGGTCGCCGTGGTGGTCGCCTCGTCCGAGCTGCCCGAGCTGCTGCACATGAGCGACCGGATCGTCGTCCTGTGCGAAGGGCGCGTCACCGCCGAGCTCGAGGCCGCGAGCGCCACCCAGGAGGAGATCCTCAGCGCCGCGATGGCCCGGCGCACCCTCGTCGCGCCATGAGGGTCTCCCGCCCCGCACCCCGCCGAACCCCGAGGAGGGACCGAGCGTGACCACCACCACCCAGGCACCGCCGTCGACGGCGGCGGCCAGGCTGCGCCGGCTGCTCCCCGTCCTCGGCGGGGCCCAGGGCTACGTCGGCCTGGTCCTCATCGTGCTGATCGGCATCTGGAGCCAGGGAGACCGCTTCGCGAACGTCGACAACCTCACCAACGCCATCGGCTACTTCGCGCCCCGCGGCATCCTCGCCGTCGGGATGACGCTCGTCATCATCTCCGGCGGGATCGACCTGTCCGTGGGCGCCCTCATGGCCGTGGGCTCCACGGCGTCCGCGATGCTCCTCACGCAGGCGAACTGGCCGGTGGCGGCGATCGTCCCCGCGTCGATGCTCATCGGTGCGACGTTCGGGTTCGTCAACGGCGCCGGGACGGCGTGGCTGCGCATCCAGTCGTTCGTCATGACGCTGGCGATGATGACCGTGGCCCGCGGCGTCGTCCGCGAGGCGTCCGGCAACCAGTCGATCGGCACCGTCGTGCTCACACCGGACGGCGAGGTGGCGCCCGGCTCGGCGCAGTTCCAGCTGCTCGGCACCCCGGGCACCCGCCTGTTCGACGTGCCGCTCGTCGGCTACTTCCCCGTGCTGGCGCTGCTGGTCGTCATCGTCGTGTTCCAGCTGCTGCTGAGCCGCACCACGTTCGGCCGCCACGTGTACGCGGTGGGCGGCAATCCGACGGCGGCGCGCCTGTCGGGGGTGAGCGTCACCGGCGTCACGGTGGTGGTGTTCACGCTGTCCGGCATGCTGGCCGGCCTCGCGGGCCCCATCAACGCCGCCTACAACGCGTCGGCCGACCCGCAGGCCGGCCTCGGCTACGAGCTCGACGCGATCGCCGCGGTGGTGATCGGGGGCGCCAGCCTCGCCGGCGGTCGCGGGTCGGTGGTCGGCACCGCGGTGGGCGCCCTCATCCTCACCCTCCTCGACAACGTGCTCGGCCTGAACAGCTTCAGCGCGAACTGGCAGATGATCATCAAGGGAACCATCGTCGTGGCCGCCGTGGTGATCCAGCGGCCGGACCTGCTCGCGGGCGTCGTCGCCCGCCTGCGCCGCCGCGACGAGCCCCGCTCCCCCGACGACCTGCCCGCGCGCGACCGCACCCTGCAGGACACCCCGCAGGACACCCCGCAGGAAGCCACCACGAAGGAGCACAGATGAAGCACAGCAGACTCGCCGTCACAGCGGCGTGCGCCGCGGGACTGCTCACGCTCGGCGCGTGCAGCACCAACACCGACACCTCGAGCGGCTCGACCGGCGACGACGCCGAGGAGTCGGCCGCCGCGGCGGACGGGCGCCTGGTCCCCGAGAAGGACTCGTACGTCATCGGCTACTCGCAGTCGAACAACGCCGAGCCGTACCGGGCCCAGCTCAACACCCAGCTCGAGTACTTCGTCTCCCAGCACGACAACCTCGAGCTGCTGCCGATCGCCGACGCCCAGCAGGACTCCTCGCGCCAGGTGAGCCAGGTGCAGCAGTTCGTGCAGCAGGGCGTCGACATCCTGGTCGTCTCCCCCAACGAGTCCGACCCCCTCACCCCGCCCGTCGAGCAGGCGTGCGCGGCCGGCATCCCGGTCATCGTCCTCGACCGCACCGTGAACACCGACTGCATCGCCGCGTTCATCGGCGGCGACAACGTGGCCATCGGCACGGCGGCCGGCGAGCTCGCCCTCGAGCTCCTGCCGGACGGCGGCAACGTCGTCGAGCTGCGCGGCATCGAGTCCAACCAGCCGCAGATCGACCGCGACGAGGGCTTCCGCGAGGCGATCGCCGCCAACCCGGACATCAAGATCGTCAAGGACCAGGACGCCAAGTGGCTCAAGGAGGAGGGCACGAAGGTCATGCAGCAGTGGCTGCAGTCCGGCGACGACATCGACCTGGTCTACGCGCACAACGACCCGATGGCGCTCGGCGCCTACCTCGCCGCAGCCGGGGCCGGGAAGACCGAGGACATCGACTTCATCGGCATTGACGGGCTCGCCATCCCCGACGGCGGCATCCGCGCCGTCCAGGAGGGGCAGCTCGCCGGCACGTTCGTCTACCCGACCGGGGCGAAGGAGGCCGTCGACACGATCACCAAGATCGTCGACGGCGAGGAGTTCGAGGCCGAGCAGATCCTGCCGACCACCGCGGTCACGTCCGACAACGCCGAGGAGATCTACACCGAGTACGACTTCAGCGCCAAGGACTGAGCGCACGACGCGCGCCGCCCGGTCGCCGATCACCCGCCGTCCACTTAGCGTGGGCAGCAACCGGTGAGAGGTGGTCCTATGTCTCCGCACGAGAACGTCCCCGTCGATCCGCAGCTCGCAGAGCTGTACAAGGACCTGCACCGGCATCCCGAGCTCGGGTTCGCCGAGCATCGCACGGCGGGGATCGTCGCGGAGCGGCTCCGGGCGGCGGGGTTCGACGTCACCACGGGCGTCGGGCGGACCGGCGTCGTCGGCGTCCTGCGCAACGGCGAGGGCCCGACCGCGCTGCTGCGCGCCGACATGGACGCCCTGCCCGTCGAGGAGGACACCGGCCTGGACTACGCGAGTACCGCGACGGCGACCGACGACAGCGGCACGACCGTCCCGGTCGACCACGCGTGCGGCCACGACATGCACACGACGTGCCTCCTCGGCGCCGCCGACGTCCTGGCGCGCGACCAGGCGAGCTGGGCGGGCACCCTGCTCGTGGTGTTCCAGCCCGCGGAGGAGCTCGGCGAGGGCGCGCAGGCGATGGTCGACGACGGCCTCTACGACCGCTTCCCGGTGCCCGACGTCGTCCTCGGCCAGCACGTGGCGCCGCTGCCGGCCGGCAAGATCGCCGGCCACGCCGGCGCGTCGTACGCGGGCTCGGACTCGCTGCGGGTCCGGCTCGTGGGCCGGGGCGCGCACGGCTCCATGCCGCAGGCGTCGATCGACCCGATCGTCATGGCGGCCGGGACGGTGCTGCGCCTGCAGACCGTGATCTCCCGGGAGATCCCGAGCACGGCGACGGCCGTCCTCACGGTCGGCGCGGTCCACGCCGGCGACGCCGCGAACGTCATCCCCGGCGAGGCCGAGCTGCGACTCAACATCCGCAGCTACGACGAGGCGGTGCGCCGGCGGATCCTCGAGAGCGTCGACCGCATCGTGCGCGGCGAGGCCGCGACGGCGGGCGCTCCCGACGAGCCCACGATCACCGAGATCGAGAGGTTCCCCGTCGTCGTCAACGACCAGGCCGCGCTCGCCCGGACGCTCGACACGTTCGCCGCCTGGCTGGGCCCCGAGAACATTCTCGACCCCGGCGCCGGTGCGGGCAGCGAGGACGTGGGGATCCTCGCCACGGCCGCAGGCGCGCCCCTGTCGTACTGGCTGCTCGGTGGGACCGACCCCGCCCTGTTCACGACCGGCGACATGAACGACCCCGCGCTGCTCACCGTGCCGTCCAACCATTCGCCCCACTACGCCCCGGTCCTCGACCCGACCCTCGCGAACGGGGTCACCGCGCTCGTCGCCGCGACCCGCACCTGGCTGCCCGCGGCCTAGGGGCCGCGACGAGGGGCCGCGACGAGGGGCCGAGATCGCCTATCGGAGGCGGGCGCCCAGCTCGTCGTCGCCCCCGAACGGGCTGGCGCCGAGGCGCCACGTGCCCAGGTCGTACGTCCCCGGGGCGAGGTCGCGGCCGCCCGGCTGCCAGTGCGGCTGCCACACGACGGCACCCTGCCCGGCGTAGAACCGGTTGTCGGTTGCCCACGACGACCCGGGTGCGAACCGCGCGGCGACGGTGGCGCCTCCGCCCGAGCTCTGCGTCCAGGCGGGGAAGCCCGCGACGTCCCCGCCCGGGCGGTCCGGGTCGGCGTCGTCGCCCGTACGCTCCCCCGTGCCGTCGAACGTCATCGACGCCTCCCACACGGGCGCCGCGGGCGGCTCGGCGAGGTCGGCGGTCACGGACGTGGTCAGCGCGTTCGTGCCGAGCTCGAACGTCCAGTCGGCCGTCGCGGCCTCGTTGCCGAACGGGACGCCCTCCAGCCGCAGCGACGAGCCGTCGACCTCCACCTGCTGGGCCGGTCCCGTCACGTCGGTCGCGCCGAACTGGCCCACCCCCAGGTACGGCGACGTGCCGCGGAAGTCGTCGTCGAGCACCTGCCGCCACCCGCCGGTGCCGTCGGCGACCTCCATCGAGCGGATCTGCGCCCGCGGCGAGGTCTGCACGTCCAGCCGGTACCCGGGGGCGGTGATCCGCTTGCCGGCGGTCACGGTCGTGCCGGAGAAGTCCAGCGGGCGCAGGTACACCCCGCCCGCGCCCCAGCCGGCGCCGCTGACGTACCAGGTGCCGTCGTCGTCGCGCACCACCTCGGCCGCGTGCTCCTCGATCTGCCCCACGAGGTCGTCGGGCTCGAAGTGCAGCGGGTCGTCGCTCTTGTAGACGCGGGTGTCGGTGTACCCGGCGTCGCAGCAGGTGAACAGGTAGAACGACCCGCCCTCCTCGACGACGAACGGGGACTCCGTCGGGCCGCCGAAGGTGCCCGTGCGGGGGTGGGTGAACGCGACCTGCTTCTCGCCCCAGTGGATCAGGTCGGTGCTGGTGCGGTAGGCGACCTGGTGGTTGCCCCCGGCGGGCGTGGAGTTGGCCGTGTAGTACATCACCCACTGGTCGCCGACCCGCTTCACCATCGGGTCGCGGGCGTCGAACCCGTCGGTGAACAGCGGGTCCGGGCGCTTCGTCCACGTCACGAGGTCCGTGCTCGTGGCGAGCCGCAGCTGGTACTCCTCGTGGTTGTCGTCCAGGCCGGCCGAGTAGAACATGTAGTACGTGCCGTCGTGCTCGAGGACGTACGGCGCCCACACGTGCTTCTCCCCCAGCTCCGGGTCGGCCGGGATCACCGGGTCCTGCTTCTCGTAGGGCGCCGCGGTGAGGGACGGCGACGTCGCGTGGGCGAAGAAGCTCTCGTCCAGCGGGGCGGCGGGCTCGGCGTGCGTGATGCCGAACAGGTGCCAGGTGCCGTCCGGCCCCTGCACGAACGTGTGGTCGTTGACGTACCACGGCTCGTCCTCGCCCACGGACGGGTCGTAGATCCTGGTCCGGTCTCCGGCCGTCACGGCCTCCTCCTCGTGCCGGTAGGAGCTCACCTCCACCTGGGCCCCGCCGCGCGGGGCGAGGTCCAGCGTGTCGAGCCCGATCATGTAGCTGGTCGCCGCGTCGTTCTTGCCCACGGCCGTGAGGGTGAGCGTGTGCTCGCCCCGGTCCAGGTCCACGGCGCCGAGGTCGTGCGTCGCGACCCCGACCCCCTCGGCCCGGTACCCGTCGATCGCCTCGCCGACGTCCTGGCCGTCGACCGCCACCTGCGCGACGGCGTAGTCGCGCGCCTGGGTGAGGGTCGCGGACAGGTCGTAGGTGCCGTCCTTCGGCACCTCGAACCGCAGGCTGACGGCGTCGCCCTCTTTCTCGCCGTGGAACCACAGCTGCTGGTCGCCGGACCAGACCACGCCGCAGCAGTTGCCCTGCGCGTCGACGGGCGCGTCGGTCGTGACCGGGGGCAGCAGGCTCTCCCCCTCGATCCGGACCGTGGTGCCGCTGGTGGCCGTCACCCGCTCGGACAGCCGCCCGGCGTTGCCGGAGCCGTCGACGGCGCGCACCCGGTAGGACCAGGTCTCCCCGAGCCCGAGGCCCGTGTGGTCGAACGCCGGGAGCGGGCTCGTGCCGACGCGGGTGCTCCGGTCCGCCCGGAACCGCGGGTCCTTCGACGCGTAGATCTCGTAGTGGTCGACGGCGACGTCGTCGACGGCGGACTTCCAGCCCAGGTGCACCTGGTTGCTGTCCCCACCGCCGGCGGCGAGGCCGGTGACCGTGGAGGGCGCCCGCCGGTCGGCCGCCGGGGCGACGTGCGAGAGCGCCTGGTACGACGCCGCCGACCACGCGGGCGCACCGTCGGCCGGCGTGAGCGTGACGGTGAGCTCGCGCTCGCCCCGGGTGAGGGCCGGCGGCAGCATGAACGTGTCCTCCAGCCACCGCTGGCTGGGGTTGCCGGCCGGTTGCGACCACGTGCCCGCGGCCTCGCCGTCCACCGCGACGGCCACGGACTGACCCTCCTGGGCCTGGTCGCCCAGGCGGCGCAGCGTGACGCCCGCGTGGCGGGGGTCGACCTTCACCGTGAAGGTCACCGGGTCGGTGGTGTCGGCCACGTCCTCGGTGACGAGCACGTCGTCGTGGTCGCCCTCGAACTTGGCGGTGAGCGTGGTGGCCGGCTCCGACCCGGTGTACCCGTGCGCCTTCTCGCTGCGTGCGTCCCCGACGTCGACGGTGTCCGTGACGCGCGCGGCCGGCTCGTCCGTGCCGTACCAGTACGCCGTCGAGGAGTACTCCGCGGGCTCGTTCGCCACCGGGCCGTGCTCGATGCCGAACGTGAGCCCGGAACCGAACGAGACCGCGTCCGCGATCATCAGCCGGTAGGGCGAGTCGCACTGGAACTCGCATCCGCTGCGTCCCGACGGCATGGCCGACAGGCCGTTCATCGGGTTGGAGAAGGCCTGCCGGTTGAAGTACCAGCCGCCCTCGTAGAAGTCCTCCGAACCCGTGCCGTACAGCGACGGGCTGCGCGACCCGTCGGCGTACACGCGCTCGTCGCCCTCGAGGTAGTTGCGGGTGTTGCCCGTCTCGATGTGACCGCGCGCCGTGTGGCTCACCCCCACGAACCGCCCGTGGCCCACGGAGTCGAGGAAGGCCCAGTCCTCGCCGTTCACCGTGTCCGCGCGGCGGTGCGTGGCGTGGAAGTACCCGATCCGGCCGGTGGCGAGCTGCCGCGCCACCTGCGGGTCACGGTGCGAGGTGACCCGCGCGGTGCCCGCGGTGATCGTCTCGTCCGACCGGTTCACCAGCTCGACCCGCGCCCGCTGCGCGAACGGCATCGGCCACCAGCTCGAGTACCAGCCGTCGTCGCCCGCGTCCATCGCGTGGAAGAGCGCGGCGACCGGCGCCTCCGTGAGGCCCGAGCCGAAGAACTCGCCCAGCGGGGACTCCACCGCCGGGCGGCCGTCGACCGTCACGCGCACGACCACGTCGCGCAGCAGCGCGTCGGACGCCAGCACCGCCGGGTCGTCCTCGGCGGGCGGCGCGTCGGACTGGTTCGCCGTGCCCGTCCAGGTCTGCGCGGTGATCGCGTAGTCGTGCGCCTGCTCGCTGGCGCGCGCGTCCGCGGACGTGCCGACGTCCAGCTCGTCGGTGCGCACGGGCTCGCCGTCGACCACCGAGTCGGCCCAGTAGCGGAACTCGTTCCAGTCGATGGTGGCCGTCACGTAGGTGTTCTCCACGGTGATGCTCGACTTCCCGGCGGTCAGGTCCGCGGGCAGCTCGAGCGTCTGGTAGCTCCACGTGCCGGCGCGGTCGTCCGTGGCCTCCCAGCGGCCGGCCGGCTCGCCGTCGACCGTCACGTCCGCGACCTGCTGGGCGCTCGTCGCGTCGAACCGCCGCTTCAGCCGCACTCCCTCGTTGTCGGGGTCGACCGCCACCGTGAACGTGCTCGTGCCCTGGTGGGCGCGCCCGTCGTCGCGGATCGGCGGCAGCGGCTCCTCGCCCACGATCTGGGGCACCTGGAGCGCGAGCTCGGAGATCTCCCCGGGCCCGCGCACGTCCGCGAGCCGCACGCTCTTGCCCGGCCGCAGCCGGAAGTCCTCGGTGGACGTGCGCGCCCCGGGGACCGCGGGCTTCGGGTCGGCGCTGCCCCACTCCTGCGCGGCGTCGACGACGTCCTGCGCCGGGTCGGACGGGTCGAACGTCTCCACGCCCTCGGCGTCCGCGAAGGTGCGGTAGGTGACGTGGTGGAACAGCGGGTTCTCGCCGGTCGTCACGCGCATGGACTCGCGGTACGGCATCGGCACCTTGATGTAGACGCCGCCCGAGCTCTGGTCCGCGTTCGCCACGAAGGGGTGGACGAAGGGCGCGCCCAGCTCGCCGTCGACGACGTCCTGCAGCGGCGCGTCGAGCACCACCTCGCCGTCCAGCTCGATGCGGATGTTCCCCGTGGCGGAGACGTCGCCCCCGTCGCGCGTGAACCAGATCGAGTCGATCTCGCCCGGGCCCGTGCGCTCCGCGATCACGCAGCCCGCGTCGGTCGTGCGCAGGCAGCTGTAGGTGCCGCCGAAGCCGTCGTCGTTGCCGCCCGTGCGGTCGTAGCTGGAGAACTGGCGGGTCTCCACGCCGGTCGTGATCTCGTCGATGCGGTCCAGGTGACGGTAGGTGTCCCACCCGACGGCTCCCTTGCCGGGCTCCGCCGTGCCGGGGGCGGGGCGGGAGGTCATGGCGGCGCTCGCGTCCTGCGTCGGGACGGCCGCCGCGGTGACGGCGGCGCCGCCCGCGAGCGCCGTCGCCGCCAGGCAGGCGACGACCGCCCTGCGTGCTCTGCGTGTTCTCGAACGTGCTCCTGCTCCGGGATGCGTCACTGCGCTCACCTTCCAGGGCCTCACCGTCGAGGCCCGTCGTCGGTCAGGGTGGATTGCTCCGGGCCGGGAGAACCGGTCCAGTAATCGATTACAGCGTCGTTCAGAGCGATCCAACCACGATCACGACGACGTCACAAGGGCGTCCCCGTCAGGCACGACGCGGCACGACGCCGGCCGCGGCCAGCCGCGCGAGGGCGGCGTCGTGCGGCAGCCCGGGCGCCGTGCCGCGATGGCCGACGGTCGTCGACGCCGTGAAGACGGCCGCCAGCAGCGCCTCCTCGACGGCGTCCATCGCCGCGCCGAACAGGGGGTCGAGGTCGCCGTCGCCCACGAGGGGCCCGGCGGGGTCGGCGGTGCTGAACGCCAGCCCGTAGTCGCCGCTGCCGTGCGCGAAGTCGGAGCCCACGCGGTCCATCGCGAACACGCCGCGACGCGCCACCCGCTCCAGCCGCCGCGCGTCGAGCGGCGCGTCGGTGGCCAGCACGATCATGCAGGAGTTCCCGTCTCGCGGGTCCGATCCGTTCGGCACTTCCTCGATCTGTTCGGCACCCCGACGTGCCGAAGGGATCGAGGAGGTGCCGACCAGATCCGCGGCGGGCAGCGGCACGCCCCGCACGGTGAGCGTCCCGGAGAAGTTGGCCTGCACCAGCGCGCCGACCGTGCGCTCCCGGCCGGCCACCGTCACCCGTCGCGACGACGTCCCGATGCCGCCCTTGTAGCCGAGCGCCGTGGTGCCCGCGCCGGCGCCCACGCACCCCTGGGCCACCGGGCCGGGCGCCGCGCGCTCGAGCGCGGCCAGCACGTGCTCCGGGGTGATCGGGCGGGCGCGGATGTCCGAGAGGTACCCGTCGTTGGTCTCCCCCACCACGGGGTTGAGCGAGCGCACCTGCTCGTAGCCGGGCCAGGCGAGCACGTGCGTGACGAGCGCGTCCGCGGCGCGGAACGCCGACAGCGTCGCCGTGAGCAGGATCGGCGTCTCGATCTCCCCGAGCTGCTCCAGCTGCGTCGCGCCCACGAGCTTGCCGTAGCCGTTGCCCACGAACAGCCCGCACGGCAGGGCGCGACGCTGCCCCGGTCCGGCGCCGAGCGCGTCGGGGACGACGGCGGTGACGCCGGTGTGCACGCGCTCGCCCTCGTGCAGGGTGGTGTGGCCGACGCGCACCCCCGCGACGTCGGTGATCGCGTTGGCCGGGCCCGTCGGCAGCGCGCCCACGACGACCCCGAGCTCGCGCGGGGACGGGCGCGCGGCAGTCGGCGGCGCGCTCATGCCCGCTCCCCCACCGGCACGAGGCGGGCGGGGTGCAGGTCCCGCCAGGTGCGCGTGCCGTCCACGAGGTCCTGCACGTGCTCGCGGAACCGGGGGCACGTGGCGATGTCGTGCGCCTGGCAGGACAGCGCGTGCTCGGTCATGTGGCGAGACCGGTCGATCTCCTCCTGGCGGCGGTCGAGCTCGGCCAGGTGGGCCGTGAGCACCTCGTGCCGGTCGCGGGCGCCACGCCCGGACGCCCCCGCGTCCAGCAGCACCTGGATCTGCTCGAGGCTCATCCCCGCGACCTTGGAGCTGAGGATCGTCGCGACGCGTACGACGTCGTCCGACCTGTACCGCCGTCGGCCCGCGCCGTCGCGCGCCGGGGCGAGCAGCCCGACCTCCTCCCAGTAGCGCAGCACGTGCGTCTCCAGCCCGAACCGCTCCGCCAGCTCGCCGACGCTCCAGGTGGGCGCGTCCGTCGCCCCGCTTGACTTCATGTTGACATGAAGTCACACGCTGGGGCAGAACGCAACCCTCCGACCCCGGGAGCCCACCGTGACCGACCCCCGTCCCCACCTCCACGACCTGCACGACCACCTGCACGACGCCGTCGTCCTCGGCGCCGGCCCGGCCGGCCTCGCCGCGGCGCTGATGCTCGGGCGCACGCACCGCGACGTCGTCGTGCTCGACTCCGGCGCGTACCGCAACGACCCCACCGACGCGATGCACAACGTGCTCGGCTTCGACGGCGTGGCGCCCGCCGAGTTCCGCGCGGCGGCACACCGCACGCTCGCCGCGTACGAGACCGTCGAGCTGCGGCGCGCCACCGCGCACGACGTCGCCCCCCTCGACCCCGCCGCGCCCGGCGACGGCTTCGTCGTGCGGACCGACACCGGCGACGTCGCGGGCCGCCGCCTGCTGCTGGCCACCGGCGTGCGCGACGAGCTGCCCTCGACACCCGGCCTGCCGGAGCTGTTCGGCACCGTCGCCGCACACTGCCCGTACTGCCACGGCCACGAGTTCTCCGGCACGCCCGTGGCGATCCTCGGCGCCGGGCCGCACGCCCCGAAGGTCGCGGGGCTGATGGAGCGGATCGCCAGCCGCGTCCTCGTGCTGGCGGACGGCGCGCCCGTCGACCCGGAGGTCCGCGCGGCGCTCGACGCGCGGGGCGTCGCGGTCCGCCCGCAGAAGGTGCTGCGCCTGGAGCCCGCCACGCTCGACGCCGGGCAGGCCGGGGCGCGCGCCGTGCTCGAGGACGGCGGCGAGGAGCTGCTGGGCGGTCTCATGGTGGCGCCGACGATGCACCAGGCCGCGCCGTTCGCCGACCGGCTCGGCCTGGACCTGCGTGCCTCCGGGTGCGTGGCCGTCGACGCATTCGGCCGGACCAGCATGCCGGGCGTGCTGGCGGCCGGCGACCTCGCCCACACCGCCGACTTCCCCATGCCCGTGAGCTCCGTGACCGCCGCGATGGCGGCCGGTCAGCTCGCCGCCGCGTCCATCGACGCCGACCTGCTGACGACGCCCCGCTGACGGTCCGGCGGGAGCGGCGGCGGGCCCGGTGCCAGACACCGTGCCGGACCCGGTGCCAGAATCGGGGCGTGGCCTCGATCATGATGACCGCGATGCCGTTCGCCGGGCACGCCCGGCCGATCCGCGCCGTCGCGGCGGAGCTGGTGCGGCGGGGGCACGACGTCCGCGTCTACACCGGCCGCGGCAGCACGGGGATGTTCGCCGACGTCGGCGCACGGCCGGTGGCGTGGGACGCGGCGCCCGACTTCGACGAGCGGGACCTCGCGGCGACCTTCCCGCGCATGACGGGAGCCAAGGGGTTCCGGCAGGTGCTCGTCAACCTCGAGGACCTGTTCCTCGGGACGGCGCCCGCCCAGGCCACCGACCTGCTCGCCGCGCACGCCGACGAGCCCTGGGACCTGCTCGCCGGCGACCCGATGGCGCTCGGCACGCGGTTCGCCGCCGAGCGCCTGGGCTCCCGCTGGGCCACCGTCTCCCCCATCGCCTACTGGCCGCCCGGCGAGGGCGTCCCGCCCACCGGGCTCGGGCTCGCGCCGGCGCGCGGGCCCCTCGGCCGGGTGCGCGACACCGTGCTCGGCGCCGGCTCCCGCGCCGGCACCGCGGCCCTGGCGCGCCGCTACCAGCGCACGCGGCGCGCGGCGGGGCTCGCGCCCGACCGCGAGCGGTTCGAGGGGATCTGGTACTCGCCCCAGCTCGTCGTGGCCGCCGGGTCCCCCGGCCTGGACTACCCCCGGTCCGACCTGCCCGACCACGTCCGGTTCGTCGGCGACCTCACCGACGACGGCGCCGCGACGCCACCGGCCGCGCTGCCGTCCTGGTGGGAGGAGGTCGCCCGGTCCGAGGCCCCCGTGGTGCACGTGACCCAGGGGACGGCGAACGTCGACCCCACCGACCTCGTCCTGCCGGCGCTCGAGGCGCTCGCCGAGGAGGACGTGCTGGTCGTCGTCGGCCTCGGGCACCGCACCGAGCCGCTCCCGGGACCGTTGCCGGCCAACGCCCGCGTCGCGCCGATGGTGCCCTACCCCGCGCTCCTGCCGCTCACCTCCGTGATGGTCACCAACGGCGGGTACGGCGGGGTCCTGCAGGCGCTGCGGCACGACGTCCCGCTCGTGATCGCCGGCGGCGACCTCGACAAGCCGGAGATCGCCGCGCGGGTCGCCTGGCACGGCGCGGGCGTGAACCTGCGCACGGGCCGGCCCCGTCCGGCGGCGGTCGCGGCGGCCTACCGCGAGGTCACCTCCGACCCCCGGTACCGGGCGACGGCCGCGCGCCTCGGGGCGGAGCTGCGCCGCCTGGGCGGGACCCGCGCCGCGGCGGACCTCCTCGAGGCTCATCTGCCCGGCGCGCACTAGGCTCCGGGTCATGACCCCGGACCTCCTGCCGCTCGGCCCTGCCCCGCGCCCCACGACCGGCGACGACCTCGCCGCCCGGATCCGCACCCTCGCCCTGCAGGGCGCCGGCCCGGGCGTCTCGGGGCTGGACCAGGCCCTGATCAAGGCGGACGTCGCCGGACCGGACGTGGTCGACCTGGAGCTGGACCTCTCCGGGGTGGCGTTCGACGGCCAGCAGCAGGCCCCCGGGGTCGCGTGGTCGCCCGCCGTCGTCGCCCGCGAGGCGGGCACCGTGCGGCGGCTGCGGTTCGACGCCCACCCGCTGCGGGCCGTCGACCTGCCGGTGGACGTCACCGCCGAGGCCACCGGGCTGCGCTTCGCCTGGGTCGAGGGGGCGGACGGTCAGGTCGGCGTCGAGACGGTCGAGCCCGACGACGCCCACCCCGTGAACGGGCACGGCCGGGTCGCGGTCTCCCGCGCCGGGCTGGTGGCGACCGTGCACGGCCTGCTCGCCGTCTCGCTGCAGTCCCAGGGCGTCACCCTGAGCGACCTGGACGTGAAGCTCGACTCGCACGGGCCGCGCGCGGCGGGGGTGCGGGTCGAGGCGAAGATCCGCAAGGGCTTCCTCTCCGCGACCGTCCACGCCACCGCGTCGGCGTCGGTCGACGACGCGATGGTGCTCACCGTCGGCGACGTGCGCATCTCCAGCGGCAACCCTCTCGTCGCCGCGATGCTCGCCGCCGTCCGTGGTCGCGTCGAGTCCGCCGCCCACCGCCGCGTCGACCTGGCGACCGCGCTGCCGCCCGGCGTCCGGCTCACGGACGTGCGCCTCGACGTCGGCGAGGAGCTGGTGCTCACCGCACGGATCGGCTGACCGGTCTGTCGGTGGCACGTGCGACCTTCGGACCATGCCTGCCCGGCCCGAGCGTCCCGACGTCCCGCCCCCGCTCGTGGAGCGGCTGCGCGGGCTGCTCGCGTTCCCCGAGTGCGTCGAGGAGGACGCCTGGACCGGCGTGCGGTGGCGGGTGCGCAAGACCACCGTGGCGCACGTGTTCGGCGGCAGGGACCAGCTGTTCCGGGTCACGTTCCGCGCCGAGCCGCAGGAGGTGCGGGCGTTCGAGCACCTGGGCCACCCGTACTTCCGGGTCGGCGGCAACGCCGTGGGCGTGGTCCTCGACGACGGCACCGACTGGGAGGAGCTGGGCGAGCTGCTCACCGACTCCTACTGCATCCAGGCGCCCCGACGGCTGGCCGACGCGGTCGACCGGCCCCCGGCTCCCGAGGACGCGGTCGGCTGAGCCCTCGCTTCACAGCGAGACGGTCGTGCCCACCAGCACCAGCTCGGAGGTGTGCGACCCGGCCACGCCGACGCCGGCGGGGCGCTCGACGAATCCGGGCAGCCCCTCGAGCCCGCCGCCGGCGGCGACGACCCGCAGGTCCAGCGGCCGGCCCGCCGCGACGGTGAGCTCCACCTCGAACCCGTCCTCGCCGGGCGCGTAGAAGCGGGTGTCGAGGGCTCGGCCGTCCACCGGCACCTCCCGGCCCGCGACGGTCGCGCCCTCCACCCCGGTGGCGTTGAGCTGCACGTACCGCAGGGCGCCGGCGGTCCCGATCGGCGCCCCTTCGCCCGGCGTGACGCGCAGGGTGAGCACCCACGACTCCCCGGCCGGCTCGGCGTCCAGGACCTCCACGACGGGGGCCGGCAGGTCGGCGGCCTCGGCGTCGCCCGCGTGCACCTCTCCGGCGAACATCGGGAACGGCTCGGACAGGTCGGTCTCGGTGTCGACGAACTGCGCCGTCCAGTCGCTGGGGCTGTCCTCGTCGGACACCCAGTGCGCCGAGCCGGTGTCGGCGTCCAGCGCGTACGCGAGGCGCGTGGGCTCCGGGTGCTCGGCGTCGAACGGGTCGACGACGAACCCGACGACGAGGGCGCCGACGGCCACGACGGCGCACCCGCCCACCAGGCCGAGCGCCCGCCGGCGTCCGCGCGGCCACAGCACGGCGAGGACCGGCGTGAGGGCGAGGCCCAGCAGCGCGACCACGAGCGCCGGCGCGGCCCCCGTCTCGAGGCCCAGTGCCGGGAAGAACAGCAGCGCGATCGGGACGAGGACGACGACGCCCACGGCCCCGCCCAGGGTCACGACCACCCGGCGGCCGACCATCCCGCGCGCCACCCGTAGCGTGAGCAGGCCGGCCACGGCGCCCGCGAGCGCCGGGAGCGCCGCGAGGTACGAGCCGCCGGGGGTCAGGGCGGCCAGGACGACGCCGAGGACGGCGAGCCAGCCGAGGGCCCCGACCGCGAGCGCGGTCCCGCCCAGCGACCGGCGCAGGCCGACGAACCAGGCGGTGAGCACCGTGGCGACGATCCCGACGAGCGCGACGCGGAAGGCCCAGGGGCGCCACGGGTCGAGCATCTCGTCGTAGCCGGGCCGCACCAGACCCATGACCCACCACAGCGCGATCGAGCCGGCGACCGCACCGACCAGCGGGAGCACCGCGGAGGCGAAGCCGAGGGCGAGGGTGCCGGCGGTGGTCCGCTCGCCGCGCACCTCGCGCCGCCGGGCGAGGACGACGACGAGCGCCCCCACCGCGAGGACGGCGGCGACCGCCAGCGGCCACACGAGCCATCCGGGGTAGCGGGCGAGCACGCCGCCCGGCAGGGGGAAGTAGGTGGCGTCGTCCGCCGACGGCGTCGCCAGCGCCGCCGCGTCGCCGTCGCCCAGCTCCCGCGCGAGGGCGAGCAGGTTCGAGCCGTGGTGCTGCAGGCTCGCCGGCGACATCCGGTCGGGCGTGTCCTGCGGGGCGTGATAGGTCGCGGAGCCGTCGATGTACGCGGCGTTGAGGCCCGTGAACCGTCCCTCCGGGTCGTCGAGGAACGGCGAGAAGTCGGTGTCGTTCGGCAGGATCCGGTACACCTCGACGGCGAGCGAGCTGCCCACCGGGTACGGCACGGTCGCGTACGCGTCGACCAGCGCCGCGTTGCCGTCCGAGGTCTCGAACATGATCGCCGGCCCCGAGGACCCGCGGGCCTCGACGTTGACCACGACCCCGCCGTCGGCGGCGCGCGGGTCGGCGTGGGCGAACGCCTCCGCGCCGCACAGGCACGCCTCCTCGGCGTCCGTGAAGACGAGCACGAGGTCGTTGCGCAGCGGCTCACCGACGCCGATCGCGCGGGCGACCTCGAGCAGCGTCGCCACGCCGGCGCCGTCGTCGTTGGCGCCGTGCGAGACCTCGGCGGAGTCGTAGTGCGCGACCAGGAAGACGGGGCCGGAGGACCCGGTGCCCGGGATCGTCGCCACGACGTTCTGCGTGGCGGCGACGCGGCTCTGGTCGCCCAGACGCCCGGACATGCCGACCCCGTCGGTCACCTCCGGGTCGAGCCCCAGGGCCTCCAGGTCCGCCACGATCGCGTCGCGCACCTCGGCTGCGGCGGGGGTGCCGTGCGGGTGCACGTCCGCCGCGACCGCCTCGACGGTGGCGAACGCCCGCTCGGCGCTGAACTCGCCGGCGGGGGCGTCCGCCGGCCGCGGGGACGGCGGCAGCACCGACCACACGGCGAGCGCCGCGACGACGAGCAGGAACAGGGAGCACGCGAGCGACGTCGCCCGCGACCGGGTCAGGGTCACGCGGGCACGCTAGCGGCGCCCGCGCGCCTTGGCCCAATCGTGACCCGGCCGCGACCGGCGACCGCACCCCCCGGTCACGGGCGCGCGACGTTCAGCCGGCGCGAGTGCGGGCCGGTCCACTCCAGGCGCACCACGCCCGCCACCGCGCCGTCCGCCACCCGCGCCGGGTCCGCCCAGTAGCCGTTGGCCGGGTTGCGGAAGAACGTGGCCCACGCGTCGCCGTGCTCGTCGACGAACATGTTGTTGTGCCCCGCCCCGACCCCGGCGGTGTACCGCTCGGAGTACGGCCCCTCGAACCGGTCCGCGACCGCGACGACGGCGTCGTACTGGTCCTTCGGGCCGGTGCCGGCCAGGTACGACCAGGCGGGTTCGTCGCCGTCCCGGGTGCGGCACGCCCACACCGCGTGCATGAGGTAGTACCGGCCGCGGTACTTCTGCACGTACGCGCCCTCGAGGTAGGGCTCGGGGGTGTAGGGCGTCTGTCGGAACGCCGGGAGGTCCGTCGGGGTGGTGATGTCCTCCATGTCGTCGGTGAACCGTGCGTAGAGGTCGTTGTGCAGCACCAGCCAGGCGTCGTCGTCCTCGACGAACATGCTGCCGTCGATGTGGTGGTAGGCCCCGGGCGCGATCCAGCCCGGACCCCCGACGAACGGCTCGCCGAAGGGCTTGGCCACGTTGCCGCGTGCGAGCCGGTACGGCCCCTCGAGCCCGCCCTCGCTGACGAGGAGGAACGAGCCGACCTTCGTGGAGTGGTCCCCCATGCAGGCCACGATGTACCAGGTGTCGCGGAAGCGGTGGACCTCGGGCGCCCACACGTTGCCGCGCTTGCCGAACTGGCCGTCGTCGGTCCAGTACTCCTGCCAGGGCGCGACCACCGTGCGGCCGGGCGTGTTCTCGTCCACGAGCTCGGGCGACCAGACCTTGCCCTTCGTCTGCTCGGGTCGCAGGCCGGTGGTGTCCACGAGGGTCCAGGGCCCCCGCAGCGCCGGCGCCGTCCAGAGGTAGATGCCGTCGTTCCAGGGGCCGGCGTTGGGCCGCCCGGCGGCGCGCGTGGTGCCGGTGGCGACGTAGACGGACCGGCCGTCGACGTCGAACCTGTTGACGTACGTGTCCCGGATCCAGACCCGGCCGAGCTCGGCGTCCTGCGGCCGCAGCTCGAGGTCGAGGACGAACGAGTTGTCGTCGCGCAGCCACAGCTCCGGGCGGCCGTCGGCCGCGCCGTAGGGCCGGGGGTCGGGCCAGGCGTCCGGGAACGGCCCCGGCGACGCCGGCGCGGCGGCCGCCGTCGGACCGCCCAGCGCCAGCGCCGACAGCGCCCCCGCCGTCGCCCCCATGAACTCGCGTCGCTTCATGCTCTCGCTCCTTCGTCGTCGGTGGTGCCGGGGGTCGCGTACGTCGTCTCGTCGAGGCCCGACTGGGTGGGGTCGTGGTCCACGTCGCCGACGTCGTACATCGTGGTCATCCAGTGGTAGAAGTTGTCGCCCCGCTCCCGCAGGACCTGGTACAGCCGCCGCAGCATCGCCCGGCGCACCGGCGCCGTCTCCGGGTGGCCGTACACGTTGGTCAGCTCGTCCGGGTCGATGAGCAGGTCGTACAGCTCGTTCGTCGAGTCCGGGTTCACCACGAGCTTGTAGCGGTCGGTGCGCAGCATGCGCTGCGGGTAGGGGAAGTGGTGGCCGTGGAACTCGCACACGATGTCCTCGGCCCACTCGGGGTGCTCGCCGCGGGCCAGCGGGAGCAGGCTCCGCGAGTCCACCGCCGGGGCCGGGTCGACGCCCGCCAGCTCCAGGATCGTGGCCGTGCAGTCCAGGAGGGACACGAACTCGGTGCGCACCTGCCCCGCGGGCCCGCCCGGCACCCGCAGCAGCCCCGCGGTGCGGTAGATGTCCTCGTACATCGCCGGGCCCTTGTCGTGCAGGCGGTGGGCGCCGGTGAACTCCCCGTGGTCGCTCGTGAAGAACACGGCCGTGGAGTCGACGAGCCCCAGGCGCTCCAGGGCGTCCATCACGCGGCCCACCTCGTGGTCGATGAGCGCCACGTACCCCCAGGAGACGGCGACGAGCTTGCGCGTGGTCTCGATCGGCATGGTGTCGAAGGTCCAGTGCGCGCTGTAGTTGGCCTGCACCGGCGGCTTGCCGGCGAAGGTCTCCGCGATCGACCGGGGCAGCTCCACGGCCTCCGGGTCGATCAGGTCGAAGTACTCGTCGGGGAGGATGTACGGCAGGTGGGGGCCGAAGAAGCTCAGCTCGAGGAAGAAGGGCCGCGCGCCCGAGCGGTAGTCGTCCGCGTACCGCTCCAGGAGCTCGATCGTGCGGGTCGCGAGGTAGTGCTCGAACGTCGCCTCCACGGGCTGGTGCAGCCGCGCCGCGAGCAGGTTTCCCGGGCCGCCGTTGGGCAGCGTGCCGCGGATCCGGTCGCTGATCGCGTACGGCGGCAGGTCGTGCTCCGCCAGGTAGGCCAGGTAGTCGGGATGGTCCACCGGGTTGTGCCAGCCCGGCAGGTCCGGCCCGTCGAACCCGAACGACGCGGCGTCCTTCTGCGTGCCCGCGTGCCACTTGCCCACCAGGCCGGTGTGGTACCCGCGCTCGCGCAACGCCTCGACGAACGTGAAGGTGCCGGGCGCCAGGTCCTCGAGGTAGCCGACGTTGCGCTCGTGGTTGGCCAGCACGCGGTGCCGGAACGGCGCCTGCCCGGTCAGCAGGCTGGCGCGTGCGGGCGTGCAGATCGCGGTCGGCGTGTACCACCGGTCGAAGCGGGTGCCGCCGGCCGCGAGCGCGTCGAGCACGGGCGTCCGCGCCAGCGGGTTCCCGTAGGCCCCGAGCGTGTCGGCGCGGTGCTGGTCGGTCATGAGGAACAGGACGTTGGTCGGGCCCACGGGCGTCACTCCCCCGCCTTCAGGAACAGGTCGCCCGTGTAGAACTCGGCGGGCTCCACGGCCTCGGGCAGCTGGCCCGCCTGGACGAAGTACTCCTCCATCCCCGACAGCCACGTGTCGAACGTGCCGTCCTGTGTGTAGTCGTCGATCTCCTCGAGCCCGAGCACCTGGACGTTCGCGGCGTCGGCCTCGACGTCCGCCATCGGCAGGTCGTTGAACGCGGCGGTGAGCTCGATCGTCTCGTCGAGGTGGTCGGCCCGGTAGGCGATGGCGTCGCGGAGGGCGCCGAGCACGCGGTCCAGCTTCTCCCGCTCGTCGTCGACGACGTCGTTGCCGGCGACGAACGCGGTCGGGAACGCGACCGTGTCCTCGAAGTCGTCGTTGGCGGCCAGCTCCACGAGGCCGGGGACCTGCTTCTTCACGGTCGCGAGCGCCGGGTACCAGAAGCCCGCGCCGTCGACCTTGCCGGACGACAGCGCCGCGACGATCGCCGACGGCTCCATCGGCACGATCTCGACGTCGTCCTTGGTCATCCCCGCGGACTCCAGGGCCAGCGTGAGGATCATGTCGCCGGAGGTGCCCTCCGGGACGGCGACCTTCTTGCCCTCGAGGTCCTCGATCGAGTCGTGGCCGGGCTGCGCGACCACGCGGTCGGCCTGGCCGAGCGTGTTCATCGCGACGACCTTGGCCTGGCCGGACGCGGGGAGCCAGAAGGCGCCGGGGCCGATGTAGCCGAAGTCGAGGTCGCCGGTGCCGAGCGCCTGGATCTGCAGGGGGCCGTTGGTGAAGGACGTCGTCGTCACGTCGACGCCGTGCTTCTCCCACAAGCCCTGGTCCTCGGCGACGGCGAGAAGGCTGGTGCCGTTGAAGTCGGGGATGTAGCCGAAGCTCACCTCGACGGTCCCGTTCTCGGCGGCGCCGCCCGGGGCGTCCTCGCCGGAGCAGGCGGTGACCGCGACGAGGGTGGCGGCCAGGAGGGTGGACAGCGCGGCGGCGCGGCGCGAGGGGCGCAGGGGTCGCATGGGGGTTTCCTTCGGCTCGGGGCGGGGGTCAGGGCCGGCCGGAGGCCGGCTCCTGGTGGTAGACGGAGTGCCACACCCGGTTGCGCAGGGCGGCGAACTGCGGGCTGAGGCGCACCTCCTCGGTGCGCGGGTAGGGCAGGTCGACGTCGACGACGTCGTAGATGCGGCCGGGGCGCGCGGCCATCACGACCACGCGGCGCGCGAGGAAGACCGCCTCGTCGACGTCGTGCGTGATGAACATGACGGTGCGCTTCTCGCGGCTCCAGGTGTCCAGGAGCTGTTCCTGGAGGTTGACGCGGGTGAGGGCGTCCAGGGCGCCGAAGGGCTCGTCCATCAGCAGGATCGAGGGGTCCACGGCGTAGGCGCGGGCGATCGCGCAGCGCTGCTTCATGCCCCCTGACAGCATCTTCGGCAGGGCGTCGGCGAAGCGCTCCAGCCCGACGAGGCGGATGAAGTGCTCGGCGCGCTCCCGGCGCTCCCGACGGCCGAGGCCCGACACCTTGAGGCCGAACTCGATGTTCTTGCGGACGCTGAGCCACGGGAACAGCGCGTACTGCTGGAAGATCACGCCCCGTTCCGGCCCGGGGCCGGACACCTCCTCGCCGTCCACGAGCGCGTGGCCGGACGTCGGTTCCTCCAGGCCCGCGAGGATGTTCATCAGCGTCGACTTGCCGCAGCCCGACGGGCCGACGACCGTGACGAACTCGTTGTCCGCGATGTCGAGCGAGACGCCGTCGAGCGCGACGAACTCCTCGTTCCTCAACGCGAACGTCTTGCGGACCTCGCGCACGGAGATCTTCGCGGTCGACGTCGAGGTGGGGGCGGTCGGGGTGGTCGGGGTGGTCGGGGTCATGGGGGTCATCGCCGCTCCTGCCATCCGGTGAGCCTGGTCTCCGCGAGCAGCAGCAGGCGGTCCATGACGAGCCCGAGGACGCCGATGACGACGATGCCGACGAAGATCGTCGCGATGTCGTAGTAGAGCTGCGCCTGCTGCATCCGGTACCCGAGCCCGGCCTGCGCGGCCAGCAGCTCGGCGGCGACGAGGGTCGCCCAGGAGGACCCGAGGCCCACCCGCATGCCGACGAGGATGAACGGGGTGGAGGCCGGCACCACGACCGTGAGGAAGATGGTGCCGTCCTTCGCCCCGAGCACCCGGGCGGCGTCGATCAGGGTGCGGTCGACGCCGACCACGCCCTGGTAGGTCGAGATCACGCAGGCGAGGAACGCCGCGAGGAAGATGACGAACACCTTGGGCAGCTCGCCGATGCCCAGGAGCACGAGCACCAGCGGCAGCAGCGCCAGCGGCGGGATGGTCCGGAAGAACTGGATCCACGGCTCGAGCAGGCCGCGCGCTACCGTGTACCAGCCCATGAGGAAGCCGATCGGCACGGCGGCGAGCGACCCGAGCAGGAACCCGGTCAGCACCCGGCCGAGGCTCGCGAGCGCGTCCTCGACGAGGGTGCCGTTCGACCACAGCTCGACGGCCTTGGCCACGACCTCGGGCGGCGTCGGGAACTGGAAGCCGTTCAGCGAGAGCAGCCACCAGACACCGACACCGCCGACGATCGAGAGGGCGTTGAGCAGGCGCAGCGTGGTGCGGCGCGACCGTCGGCGGCGGGGGCCGCCCGGCCCGGCGGGGGCTGGTGCCGCGACCGCGGCGGGGCCGGGCGGAGGCTTCGGGGCGAGGTCGGGCGCGAGCCCGGGTGACGAGGAAGTCACGGTGCGCTCCTTCGTAGCGGGAGGTGGTCGTCGGCCCCCGTCGCGGGGTACCCGACGAGCAGGGGCGAGGAGTGGAAGAGGGCCGCGAGCGCCCCCAGGGCGCCGCCGCGGTCGCCGAGCCGGCTGGTCCGCAGCGGGCGCGGGGGGTCGGTGGGGACGGAGCTCAGCTCGTAGCGCAGGGTGCTGGCCGCCTGCTCGACCAAGGCCGGGGCGACGTGCGCCACCTCGCCGCCGACGACGATCTCGACCGGGTCGAGCACCATGGCCGCCGCGCCGAGCACCCGGCCGAGCGCCGTGCCGGCCTCGCGCAGCACCGCGTCGACGACGGGGTCGCCGCGCTGGACGGCGACGGCGAGGCCCTCGAGGTCGGCGACGGCCGCCCCACGGTCCCGGCAGGCGGCGAGGATCGCCGGCACGGAGGCGACGGTCTCGAGGCAGCCCCGCTTGCCGCAGCGGCACAGGGTGCCGGTGGGGTCGGCGGTGACGTGGCCCAGCTCCCCGGAGAACCCGCGGGCGCCGCGGACCAGGCGTCCCGAGACGACGAGGCCCCCGCCCACGCCGTCCGACAGGCGCACGTAGACGAGGTCGCTGGGGCCGTCCGGGTGGGTGACCGCCTCGGCGAGCGCGGCGAGGCGCGTGTTGTTGTCGACGGTCACCGGGGTGCCGAACCGGGCGGCGAACGCCTCGTCCACCCCGTCGGGGGACGGATGGCGTTTCCAGGCCACCGGGACGCCGCTCTCGCCGCCCGTGTAGGGGCCGGGGACGCCGATGCCCACGGCCTGGAGGGCTCCGAGGTGCAGGCCGTGCTCGGCCACGAGGTCGTCGACGAGCGCGAACGCCAGGTCGAGGCGGCCGGGCCACGGCTCGTCGTCGTAGGGCTGCACCCCCGACGCGATGATCTGGTGCGACGCGTCGGCCACCGCCACGTGGACGCGGCGGTGCCCGAAGTCGACGCCGAGGAACTGCCCGGCGGCGGGGTCGAGCGCGAGCCGCTCGGCCGGCCGGCCGCTGCCGCTGCGGGACGCGGCGTCGGTGTCCACCACCACGACGGCGCCGCGCTGCAGCAGGCTCGCGGCGATCTCGGAGAGGGTCGTGCGGGACAGCCCCACCCGCGCCGCGAGCTCCGCGCGGCTGAGCGCACCGCCAGCCCGCAGGGCGGCGAGGACCCGCTCCTCGTGGGTGCGCCGCACCAGCGCGTGCACCCCGGTCGTCGTCGACATGCCGGCGACGCTACGAACGGCGGATTTTTCCGTCAACGACCCGGCAGAATGCAATCTGCGGGCCTCCCTCCGCCCGGCAGAATTCCCGGCGCGCGCCTCCCGGCTCCGCGCCTGAACGGTCCCCGTCGTGGTTGTATTCGCCCGTGCGCGCGATGACGTTCGACCGGTTCGGCGGCCCCGTCACGGTGGCCGAGGTGCCCGACCCCGAGCCGCCGCCCGGCGGCGTCGTGGTGCGCGTCCACGCGAGCGGCCTGTGCCTGAGCGACTGGCACGCGTGGGCGGGGCACGACACCGACATCACGTCCCTCCCGCACGTGCCCGGCCACGAGCTCGCGGGCGTGGTCGCCGCGGTGGGCGACGGGGTGTCCCGCTGGCGCGTGGGCGACCGGGTGACCTCACCGTTCGTCTGCGGCTGCGGGCGGTGCGCCTGGTGCCGCGCCGGCCAGGCCCAGGTCTGCCCGGACCAGACCCAGCCGGGCTTCACCCACGCGGGGTCGTTCGCGGAGCTGGTCGTGCTGCACGCCGCGGACACGAACCTCGTCGCCCTCCCGGACGAGGTCGACGACGCCACCGCCGCGAGCCTCGGGTGCCGTTTCGCCACGGCCTACCGCGCCGTGGCGGGGCGGGCGCGCGTGCGGCCGGACGAGTGGGTGGTCGTCGTCGGGGCAGGCGGCGTGGGCCTGAGCGCCGTCATGGTGGCCGCGGCGCTCGGCGCGCGCGTGGTCGCGGTCGACCGGCACGACGGCGCGCTCGACGCCGCACGACGCGCGGGCGCCGCGCACACGGTGCCCGCCGACGACGGCGTGGACGTGCCCGCCGCGGTCCAGGAGCTCACCGGCGGGTGCCACGTGAGCCTCGACGCGGTCGGCAGCGAGCGCACCTGCGCCGACGCGATCGGCAGCCTGCGGCGGCAGGGTCGGCACGTGCAGGTCGGGCTGCTGCCCCCGGTGGACGGCCACCCGCGGGTGCCGATGTCGCGGGTGATCGGGTGGGAGCTCGACGTGCTCGGCAGCCACGGGATGGCCGCCGCCGACTACCCCGAGATGCTCGCCCGGGTCGCCGACGGCACCCTGCGGCCGGCCGACCTGGTCGAGCGCGTCGTCGGTCTGGAGGACGGCGCACGCCTCCTGCCCGGGCTGCACGACACCCCGCGCGCCGGGATGGTCGTGGTCGACCCGCGCCGCTGAGCCCGCGGTGTCAGCCCGCCACGTCGACGTCGCGGAGATCACCTCGCCGGGTCGGCCGGGCTCGTGGCCCGGCGGCGCGCCCGGAGCTATGCTGGCGGACGGCCTGAGCAGCAGCGGCGACCGCCGCACGTGGACGAGGGAGGTGCTTGCCATGACCCGCAGCGAGCCTCCCAGTAGTCCGAGCCGCGACTGACGGCTCCCCCGCCCGGCCGTGCCGGGCGGTCGTGGTGCACGCGCCCGTGCGCGGCACCACCGTTCTCCGAGCGCCCGTCCGGGCGCCCCCAGCCGCAGTCGCGGGACACGACAGTCCCTGCACGTCCCTGCAGCCCTCGGAGTCCGCCATGACCGTCACCCCCACCCGCAACGCCTCCGGCTCCCGCGCGATCCGCACCCGTCCCCTGCTCGGCGCGCTGCGCCCCCGCCGCGTCACCCCGGCCGGCGGCGCCGGCCCCCGCTCCGGTACCCGCGACGACGCCGCCCCGGCACGCCGTGACGTGCCCGGCCGGTCCTCCGTCGTCGAGTCGGCGCTCTACGACGAGGACGGCCGCCGGGTCGCGAGCTTCACGCGGCTCGCCGACACGTTCCGCGAGCTGCGCGCCCACCCGGGCGGCATGGCGTGGGTCGGGATCGAGCGTCCCGACGAGGGCGAGCTCGCCCAGCTCGCCCGCGAGCTCGACCTGCACCCGCTCGCCGTCGAGGACGCGATCGTCGCCCACCAGCGTCCCAAGATCGAGCGCTACGGCGACACGCTCTTCGTGGTGCTGCACGCCGCCCGGTACCTGGACCAGGCCGAGGAGGTGGAGTTCTCCGAGCTGCACGTCTTCGTCGGCCCGGACTTCGTCGTCACCGTGCGGCACGGGGCGTGCCCGGACCTCACCGCCGTGCGCACCCACCTCGAGGCGCACCCCGCCATGCTCTCCCGCGGCCCGGAGTCGGTGCTGTACGCGATCGTCGACCGCGTCGTCGACGACTACGCCCCCGTCGTGGCGGGCCTCGACGGCGACATCGACGAGATCGAGTCCGAGGTCTTCGGCGGCGACGCGGCGGTCTCGCGCCGCATCTACGAGCTCTCGCGCGAGGTCGTCGAGTTCCAGCGGGCCGTGCGCCCGCTGCAGCGCGTGTGCGGCTCGCTCGCCAAGGGTGCGGAGAAGTACGGCGTCACCGAGGAGATGCAGGCGTACCTGCGCGACGTCGCGGACCACCTCACGGAGGTCGCGGAACGGGTCGAGTCGTTCCGCGCCGCCCTGCGCGACATCCTCACCGTGAACGCGACCCTCGTCGCCCAGCGCCAGAACGAGGAGATGACGCACCTCACCGAGGTGAGCATCCGCCAGGGCGAGGAGGTCAAGAAGATCTCCGGCTGGGCGGCCATCCTCTTCGCGCCGACCCTGGTCGGCACGGTCTACGGGATGAACTTCGACGACATGCCCGAGCTCCACTGGGCCTGGGGCTACCCGGCCGCCCTCGTGGCGATGCTGAGCGTGAGCGTGGCGCTGTTCGCCGTGTTCCGCTGGAAGCGATGGATCTGAGCGTCGTCGCGCCCCCGCCGCGGGCGGTCGCTAGGGTCGCGGGGTGACCCCGACGACCGCACCCGGCCGCCCCACCACCGACGACAGCGGCCTCAACCCCGCCTCCCGCACGCTCCTGGCGCTCGGCGGTGCCGTCCTCGTCCTCGCGGGGATGCACTGGGCGTCGGACGTCCTGGCGCCGGTGTTCCTCGCTGCGGTGATCGTCATCATCTGCCACCCGGTGCGCCGCCCGCTGGAGGCCCTGGGCTGGCCGCGCTGGGTCGCGACCACGGCCGTGATCGTCGTCGCGTACCTCATCCTCGCGGCCCTGCTCGCGATGCTCGTCTTTGCGGGCTTCCAGTTCGCCGACCTGGTCACGGAGTACCTCGACGACCTCGAGCAGGCGGTGAACCAGGTGGCCGCGCGGCTGTCCGAGCTCGGCCTGGACACCCAGGTCGCCGACGCCGCGACGTCGATGCTGGAGCCGTCCCGCCTCCTCTCCGTCGCGGGCAGCGTGAGCGGCATGGTCCTGTCCGTCGCGACCGCCTGCTTCTTCGTCCTGGCGTACGCGATCTTCATGGCCGCGGACGCCGCCCGGTACGCCACCGCGTCCCGCGTCTTCGGCGCCACCCACGCGGAGCAGATCGACCGCGCGACGCGGTTCAGCACCGGGGTGCGCCGCTACTTCGTGGTCAACGCGACCTTCGGCGCGATCGTCGCGGTCGTGGACGGCTTCGCCCTCGCGCTGCTCGGCGTGCCCGCCCCCGTCGTGTGGGCGATCCTCGCGTTCGTCACCAACTTCATCCCGAACATCGGCTTCGTCCTGGGCCTCGTCCCGCCGCTCGTCATGGCCTTCGTCGTCGGCGGCTGGCCCGTCGCCCTGGCCGTCGCGGCGGTGTACAGCGTCGTGAACGTGGTGCTCCAGGTGCTGGTGCAGCCCAAGTTCGTCTCGGACGCCGTCAGCCTCAGCCTCACGCTGAGCTTCGTGTCGGTCGTCTTCTGGACGTTCATCATCGGCCCGCTCGGCGCGATCCTCGCGATCCCGCTCACCCTGCTGGTGCGGGCGCTCGTGCTCGAGGGCGACCCGCGCACCGTGTGGATGCGGTGGCTCTCCGGTGACGACGTCACGCCCGACGGGCGCCCCGCCGCGGCCGACGCACCGACCGCACGGTCCACGCCGACCGCGCCCCACCCGCCGGCGCCTGCCCCGGGGCCCCGGCCGGATGCCGCCCCCGCGCACCCCGCCGTCGACCGGGTCCGCGACGCGCTCACCGCCGCCGGGGCCGGCGGAGAGATCCGCTGGCTCGACGACCACGCCACGACCGCCGCGCGTGCCGCCGAGGTGCTCGGCGTGCCGGTCGGCGCGATCGCGAACTCGCTGGTCTTCACGCTCGACGACGAGCCCGTGCTCGTCCTCACGAGCGGCGCCCACCGCGTCGACACCGACTTCCTGGGCTCCCGGCTCGGCGGGCGCCTCGCGCGGGCGAGCAAGGAGACCGTGCGGGACGCCACCGGGCAGGTGATCGGCGGCGTCGCGCCCGTGGGCCACCCCGCCCCCGTGCGCACGCTGGTCGACGTCGCCCTGCGCGACCACGACGTCGTGTGGGCCGCGGCGGGCCACGCGCGGACCGTCTTCCCCACGTCCTACGACGAGCTGGTGCGGATCACGGGCGGCACGCCGTCGCCGGTCGTGCCGCCCGCGGAGTGACGCCGGGGTCGGCGACCCGAATCAGCGGCCGAGCACGTCCAGCGCGGCCTCGGCCATCGCCTTCTCGCCGCGCGCGTTCGGGTGCACGGGCACCACGTTGGTGCCGAACAGCAGCGGCTCCACCCAGCGCTCGCCGCTCGGCGCGCACGCGTCGCGCCCCTCGCTGCGCTCCGCGAGGTCGACGAACGTCACGCCCGTCTCCTCGGCCGCGCGCTCGATGACGCCGTTGAGGGTCGCCTGCAGGTCGCGCAGGTAGGGCACGTCGCCGGCCGCGACCGGGAGCTTGGCGAAGCAGCCCTTCTCGGCGGGCAGGATCCACGGGTAGCCCAGGATGGCGACGTCGGCGTGCGGGGCCCGCGCGGTGAGGTCCGCGAGCGCCTGCTTCACCGCGGGGTAGGTCGACTCCTCGACCTGGCGGGTGAACCGGTCGCCGTACGTGCGCTCGCACGGGTTGCCGTGCCCGGCAGTGAGGGCACCGACCGAGCCGCACGCCAGCAGCGCGCCGATGAACGTGCTGTTGTCGTTGCCGCCGATGGTGAGCGTGACGAGGTCGGCGTCCTCGGTGACGGCGTCGAGCTGCGGCGCCACGCCGGGGTACTGGGCCGCGGTGAGGTCCGCGGTCTGGGCGCCACCGCAGGTGACGTCCACGAGGTCGGCGTCGAGGCGGTCCGCCACGACGTGCGCGAGGTTCCGGCTGCTGCGCAGGCAGGCCAGCGGCGCGCGGTGGTCGAGCGGCAGGACGCCCGACCCGGCGGAGTACGAGTCGCCGAGGGCGACGTACCGCACCGGGTCCTGCGCGGCCCCGGCGGGGGCGGCGGCGACGAGGCCGGTGGCGGCGACCGCGAGGGCGGAGGCGGTGGCGAGGACGGCGCGGCGGGCGCGACGTGCGAGGGGCATGACAACTCCTTCGTGTGTCCACTGGCGTTCGTCGTTGAACGCCGAGACCGAGTGTCACGACCTGCGACGGCGTCTTCCAGGCGGCGCGCCGGTTGCTCCCGGCACCCACTGCCCGCTCAGCGGGCGAAGAGCACCCGCCCGTCGGGGTCGCCCTCCCGCCGGGGGCGCAGCGCCGACGGGGCGGGCCACGGCAGCTCGATCCGCTCGACGGCGGCGTCGATCGCGCCGAAGTCGTCGGTCTGCACGACCACACGGCCGGGCGTGACCTCGACCAGCCGCACCCGCAGCGGCGCGGCGTCGTCCCGCTCGAGCGTCCAGACGTCGGCCATCCAGGACAGCCCCGCCGCCTCGAGCGCCGCCTCCGCGTCCGTCCAGTCGAGAGGCCCGCTCACGTCGCGGCCGAGCAGCGACACCGCGACCCAGCCGTCGTCCTCGGGGCGCAGCCAGCCCAGCGCCTCGCGGTCGTCGGGGCGGCGGTGCTCGATCCAGTCGGCGGGCGGTGAGCTCTCGGGTGCGGGCATGGCGGCACCGTAGGCGACACCGACGCTCCCGGGCGAGCGAAAATCCGGACCACCTCGCGGGGTTCCGTACTACCTCGCGGGGTTCCGTACTACCTCGCGGGGTCGGTGCGGGCCGCGTCCGCGAGGCCGCGGGCGTACGCCTCGGCGCTGCCCTCCCGGAACAGGTCGTCGGCGCTGGGGCGCACCAGCGTGCGTGCCCCGGGCCCGTCGCCGTCCGGCCCGTCCCCCGCGCGCACGTGCCGGGCGAGGCCCCGCACCACGGCCACGGGACGGCCGTCCGCCTTGCCGCGCACCAGCTCCGAGGCCGCTGCCACCTCGTCGGCGACCGCGGTCACCGTGACCGACAGCGGGCGCCCGTGCGCGTCGACGCCGCCGCGCAGGTCGTCCACGACGTCCACGCCCGCCGCGCCGATCGCGACGTCCGTCAGGCCGTCGCGCCAGGGGCGGCCGGCGGTGTCCGTGACGACGACCCCGAGGCGGTCCAGGCCGAACCGGGCCCGCAGGGCGGCGCGGAGCGCTCGCGCGGAGGCGTCCGGGTCCTCGGGCAGCAGCAGCACCGTGCCCTCGGGCGTGTTCGACGCGTCCACCCCCGCGGCGGCCATGACCAGACCCAGCCGGTTCTCGACGATGCGCAGCGGCGGCTGGCCGCCGGGGCGCTCGCGCGTCGCGACCACGCGCACCGTCTCGTCGGTGATGGCCTGCTCGCGGTCAGCGGCACGCACCACGCGCCCCTCGGCCTTCGAGACGATCTTGGAGGTGACGACGACGACGTCGCCCTCCGCGAGCGGGTCGCCGGAGGACGCGCCGTCCGCGGCGAGGGCGTCGCCCACCAGGCGCGACAGGTCGTCGCCCGGCCGCACCTCCGGAAACCCCGCCGGCGCCCAGAGGGTGAGCCGAGCGCTCACCGCACCAGCTTCGGGAGCACCTCGCGGCCGAAGACCTCGATCCACTCCTTCTGGTTGCGCCCCACGTTGTGCAGGTAGATCCGGTCGAACCCGAGGTCGACGTACTTCTGGATGGCGGCGCGGTGCTCGTCCGGGTCGGCGCTGATGACCATGCGACCCTCGAAGTCCTCGGGGCGCACCAGCTTGGCCATCTGCGCGAAGTCGTGCGGCGAGCGGATGTCGGCCTTGGGGAACTTCATGCCCCCGTTGGGCCACTCGGTCATCGCGTTCGCGAGCGCCTCCTCGTCGGTGGGCGCCCACGACATGTGCACCTGCAGCACCTTGGGCATGCCCTGGGGGTCCCGGCCGGACTCGCGCACGCCGTCGTCGAACTTGCCGAACAGCATCTCGATCTTCTCGAGCGGCGCCCCCACCGTGATGAGGCCGTCGGCGTGCTTGCCGGCGCGCTTGGCGGTGATGGGGCCGGCCGTGGCGACGAGGATCTCCGGCGGCACCTCGGGCATGGTCCACAGCCGCGTGGACTCCATCCTGTAGTACTGCCCGGAGTGCTTGACGTCCTTGCCGTCGATGCCGGACGCGAACAGCTTCTTGATGATGTCGATGGCCTCGAACATCCGGTTGATCCGCTCCGGCGCCTCGGGCCAGTAGCCGGCCACGACGTGCTCGTTGAGCGCCTCGCCGGAGCCCAGGCCGAGCCAGTGGCGGCCCGGGTACATCGCGGCGAGGGTGGCCGACGCCTGCGCGACCATCGCCGGGTGCCAGCGGAACGTGGGCGCGGTGACGCCCGGGCCGATGTCGCCGCGGGTGCGCTCGCCGAGGGCGGTCAGCACGTTCCACACGAACGCGGCCTCGCCCTGCTGCGGCACCCACGGCTGGAAGTGGTCGGCGGCCATGACGCCGGAGAACCCGTGCTCCTCCGCGAGGGCCGAGTACTCGACGACGTCGGTGGGGTGGAACTGCTCGAGCATCGCGGCATAGCCGATGGTCAGGTCGGGGTTCGCAGCCATGTCCCCGACCCTATCCCCGGGGCCCGACGAGGTACGTGCTACCGGTGTGCCGCTCAGCCGAGGCGCTTGGCGAAGAAGTGCTCGGCGTAGGGGTTGTCGTTGTACCGGGCGACCCGGCGGTAGCCGGCGCGCTCGTACATGGCGACCGCCTCGGTGAGGGTCCCGTTGGTGTCCAGGCGCACCTCGCGGTGCCCGAGGTCGCGGCTGACGCCCTCGAGGTGCCGCAGGAGCCGGGACCCGAGCCCGGCGCCCCGCCACCCGGGGTGCACCCACATCCGCTTGATCTCCCCGACTCCCCCGCCCGGCCCGCCGTCCGGGCCCGCCGTCAGCGTCCGCACCCCGCCGCACGCGACGGGCTCGCCGTCGCTCGTCGCCACGACGAACGCGCCCGACGGCGGCACGAGGCGCTCGTCCTCGGCGTCGCGCTCCCCGGCCGCCGGCACCGGGCCCGGGTCGAAGCCGCCGGGGAACCGCTCGTCGAGCTCGGCGACGTAGGCGGCGACCGCCCGTCGCGCGAGGTCCGACGCCGGGTCCACCTGCTCGAGGGAGACCGTCGCGGCCCGCACGAGCAGGTCGGCCTCGGCGAGCGCCGCGGCGAGCCGGGCGCGCTGGCGGTCGGTCAGCGGCGCGACGAGGTCGCGGGCCCGGTCCACGGACCGCCGCTCCAGGTCGTCCCACGCGCGCCGGCCGGCGGCGGTGAGGTCGACACGGCGACGACGCCGGTCGTCGGCGTCGGGCACGACGGACACCAGGCCGTCCGACTCGAGCCGCCGCAGCAGCCGGCTGAGGTACCCGGAGTCGAGCCCGAGGCGGGCGCGCAGGTCGCGCGTCGTGCCCGGCTCGGTGCCGATCTCGAACAGGAGGCGGGCGGTGCTCAGCGGCATCCCCGTGCCGAGGAACGACTCGTCCAGCGCGCCCACGCGCTGCGTGTAGCTGCGGTTGAAGCGCCGCACGACCTCGACCTGTCCGTCCGCCTGCGCCGCCGTCGCACCCTGCGACCTCGTCGGAGTCGTCATGTCTCTGACTCTAGTCAGAGAACGTGCCGGACGCACCGGCGCCGTCCGCCGGTCGAGACACCCCTGCCCGGCGGGCCCCGCGGATCTGGGAGAATGGGCGACCATGA